>FWPU01000475.1_pt1 | contig 128991 bp, 125 predicted proteins | sample 2228361 | NCBI WGS metagenome assembly FWPU01 (sample SAMEA103939777, study PRJEB20133) | metagenome | reverse complement strand
CTTGCGGACTCCTCGCGGAACCGGTTGGTGATCGGGTAGCGCCAGTCGCGCCCGAATCCACGGTGCGTGACGCGAATGCCCACCGGCGCCTGGCGGCGCTTGTATTCGTTGAGCCGGATCAGCCGCACCACTTTGCGCACTTGCGCGTGGTCGAACCCCGCGGCGACGATTTCCTCGACGCTCTGCCCCTGCTCCATGTAGCGCTCGATGATCGCGTCGAGCACGTCGTACGGCGGCAGCGAGTCCTCGTCGGTCTGGTCGGCGCGCAGCTCGGCGCTCGGCGCCCGATGGATCACGCGCTCGGGAATCACCGGCGACAGCGAGTTGCGATAACGCGCGAGCGCGTAGACGAGCGTCTTGCGGATGTCCTTGATGACCGCGAAGCCGCCGGCCATGTCGCCGTACAGCGTGCAGTAACCGACGGCCATCTCGCTCTTGTTGCCGGTGGTCAGCACGATCGAGCCGTACTTGTTCGACAGCGCCATCAGCAGCGTACCGCGGATGCGCGCCTGGATGTTCTCCTCGGTCGTGTCCCACGGCAGGCCGCGGAACTCGTTCGCGAGCGCCGCCAGAAAGCTGTCGAACACGGGCTTGATCGGAATCTCGTCGTAGCGCACGCCCAGCGTGGTCGCCATCGCGCGCGAATCGAGCCACGAGATCTCGCGCGTGTACTGCGACGGCATCATCACCGCGCGCACGCGCTCCGCGCCGAGCGCGTCGACCGCGATCGCCAGCGTCAGCGCCGAGTCGATGCCGCCCGACAGCCCGATCAGCGCGCCCGGAAAGCCGTTCTTGCCGAGATAGTCGCGCACGCCGAGCACGAGCGCACGGTACGCCTGCTGCTCGAGCGAGCCCTGCTCGGCGCAGTCGGCGGGCCTGGGCGCACCGTCGACGAAGTCGACCAGCATCAGATGCTCTTCGAACTGCGGCGCCATCTGCGTGAGCGCCCCGTTCGCGTCGAGCACGAAGGAGGCACCGTCGAAGACCAGCTCGTCCTGCCCGCCGACCAGATTCGCGTAGACGAGCGGCAGACCGAAGCGCGAGACGTTCTCGCGCATCGTCGTCAGCCGCAGCGCCTGCTTGCCGAGGTGAAACGGCGAGCCGTTGAGCACGAGCAGCACCTGCGCGCCGGCCGCGCGCGCGCATTCGGGCGCGTACGGATACCAGGTGTCCTCGCAGATGTTCAGTCCGAACCGCATGCCGCCCGCCTCGAACACGAACGGACGGTTGTCGGGCGTGAAATAGCGCTGCTCGTCGAAGACGTCGTAGTTCGGCAGATCGTGCTTGCAGTACGTTCCGGCGACGACCCCGCCGAGCAGCACCGATGCCGCGTTGAAGCGCCGCCCCTCGCGCGCGAGCGGGTGCCCGACGACCACGCGCAGATCGGAAAACTGCAGCAGTTGCGCAGCGAGCGCGCTGAGCGCGGCCTCCGACGCTTCGTAGAATGCGCGCCGCAGCAGCAGGTCCTCGGGCGGGTAGCCGCTCAACGCCAGCTCGGGCGTCAGCAGCACCTGCGCGCCGGCCTGCGCGGCGCGCGCCGCCATGTCGAGGATGCGACGGCTGTTGGCTTCGAAATCGCCGACGGTGCAGTTGATCTGTGCGACGGCAACCCGGACCAGCGAACTCATTCACCGCACCGCTTCAAATGTCGCGCGATTATCGCACGCAGGTCTACGACGACATCGCCGCAATCGGCCGCGCCGCGTGGAATGCGCTACTCGTGCGCGATGCCGACGCCAACCCCTTCGTTCGCCACGAGTACCTGCATGCGCTCGAAGCGAGCGGCTGCGTGGGTCGCCGCACCGGCTGGACGCCGCAGCACCTGACGCTGTGGCGCGGCGGCGCGCTCGCGGCGGCGGTCCCGCTGTACGTCAAGTCGCACTCTTTTGGCGAATACGTGTTCGACTGGGCATGGGCCGATGCGCACGCGCGCTGCGGGTTCGCCTATTACCCGAAACTCGTCGCGGCCGTGCCGTTTGCGCCGGTGGCCGGAACGCGGCTGTTGGCCGCCGACGAAGACGCGCGTGCGGCGCTCGCCCGGGCGCTGCTTGCGCACGCGCGGGCGAGCGGGCTGTCGTCGCTGCACGTGCTGTTCGCGCCGCCGGCGACGCAGATCGCACGACTTGCCGACCTCGGCATGCTGACGCGGCGCGGCGTGCAGTTTCACTGGCGCAACGCGGGGTACGGGAACTTCGACGAATTTCTTTCCGCGCTCGCGCAACCGAAACGCAAGAAGATCCGCGCCGAGCGGCGGCACGTCGGCGGCGCCGGCGTGACGCTCGAGCGCCGCACGGGCGATTCGATCGGCGCTGCCGACTGGGACTTCTTCCACCGCTGCTATCGCGCGACCTACGCCGCGCACGGCTCCGCGCCGTATCTGAACCGCGACTTCTTTCACGCGCTCGGCGCGGCGCTGCCGCAGCAGCTCGTGCTCGTCGTCGCGCACCGCGAACGCCGGCCGATCGCCGCCGCGCTTGGCCTCTTCGACGAGACGCGGCTGTACGGCCGGCACTGGGGCGCGCTCGAGCACGTGTCCTGCCTGCACTTCGAGTGCTGCTACTACCAGATGATCGAGTTCGCGATCGAACGCGGGCTCGCGGTTTTCGAAGGCGGCGCGCAGGGCGCGCACAAGCTCGCGCGCGGGCTCGACCCCGTCGCCACGGCCTCGGCACACTGGCTGGCCGAGCCGTCGATGCACGCCGCGGTCGGGCGCTTTCTGGCGCGCGAAGCCGACGCGGTCGAGCACACGCTCGACGAACTGAACGAGCACCGCGCCTGGCGCCGGGTCGAAGCGTCCGCGAGCGCGGACTGACGCCACGGACGCCGACGCATGCGAAGCGCGCATGCGATGCGTTCGAAAGTATCGTTTGCGTTTTCGGCGCGCCGCTCCGACGATGGCCGCACCTCGCCACTTCGCATCGCCGAGCGCCACGATGATCGTCGAAGAAGCCGCCCTCGCCCACGCGTTCGACACGCTCGCACCGCACGAGCAGCGGCGCGTACGCGCGCTGCTCGACCTGCTGAAGGCATCGACGGTCGGGTATGCGGAGACCGCGGACGGCTATGCGCTGCGCATTGCCGGTCCCGCGCCGACGCTCGCGCAGCTCGGCGACCTGATTGCGCTCGAACGGCGCTGCTGTCCGTTCCTCGGTTTCGAGCTGCGCTGTCCGCCCGAAGGAGACGAATTCGCGCTGCGCGTCTGGGGTCCGCCCGGCGCCAAGCCACTCATTCGCGCGACCTTCGTCGACGCGGACTGAGCGCGCAAGCCGCCCGCGGCGCCGCGCACCGTGTTCACGCGCCCGGCCAGGGCGCGTGGATGAACAAGTATTCACCGAGCACGCGATCGCGCCCCTGCTCGACCGCCACGAGCTGCAGCTTCGAGGTCGTCGCCCGAAGTCCGCGGATGCGATCGACGCGCGGCACGACGATGACCTCGCCGGAGCCCGCGGAGAATGGGATGTCGGCCAGGCGCTCCGGCGCGGCGCCCTCGCCTTCGATCACGACGAGATCGAGCCGCTCGACGCCGGCCAGCGGCGCCTGCAAGCGCGAGATCAGCAGATCGTCGTCGGGGGCGACGGTGCAATGCACGCTGCCGTTGCAGGCGACGCGATACTCGCGCAGGCGCAGCCCGGCTGCGCCCAGCGCCTCGACGAAGGCGGGCGTGACCACTGCGGCGACCGCGCCCTGGCGCACCAATGTCCGGATCCCGTCGGCCAGCTCGGCGATGCGCTCGAGCGTGGCGCAGCAATGGGCGCAGCCGAACAAGTGCCGCTCGACGTCTTCCTCGCGCGCGGCGTCGAGGTCGCCGAGCCAGTAGTCGATCAGCGCGGCGAACGGTATAGGCGCGGCGCAGGTCGGTCGGCTCATGACGCCCCCGCCTCCACACAGTCGCGCAGACGCTGCAACGCGCGATGCCGGATCACGCGCACGTTGGCCTCGGTCAGCCCCAGCTCGGCGCCGACGTCGCGTGCCGCTCGTTCGTCGTAGAAGCTCAGCACCAGCACCGAGCGGTCGCGCTCGGCGAGCCGTTCCAGACAGTCGCGCAACCGCGCATGATCGAGCGCGGGCGCGTGGGACGGATCGGCCGCCGGCACGTCTTCGCCGTAGGTCTGCAGCAGCCGTTCGCGACGAGCCAATCCTCGCCGCAGGTCGACGACGAGCTGACGGCTCGTGCCGAACACGAAGGACACGATCTGCTCCGGATCGCGGATCGCACCGCTGCGCAGCCGCTCGAGCGTCATCATCAGCACCTGCTGAGCGAGGTCGGCCGCCGCGTGCGCATCGCGCAGATGCCGCAGGCCGTACAGGCGCACGCGCGGCGCCAGCCGCCGGCACAGCGCCGCCTCCGCCTCGCCGTCGATCCCGGGACGCGCGGCGGCGATGCGGCGCGCCAGCGCTGCATCGTCGTCCCGCTCGACGGGGTCGTCGCCTCTGCGCTCCACGCGGCAAGCATAAGCCAGGGCCTCCACGGCGAGGGGGTGTAACGAAACGCCGGTTCGTTACACCTCCTCGTTCCCAACCCCACGGAGGCACCCATGATCACGAACTCGCAGTCCGGCACCAACGTCCACGAAATCGCCGACGGGATCTACCGCATCAACACGCCGGTGGCGATCCCGGATGGGCCGGGCGGCTTCAACTTCAATCAGTACCTGATCCTCGACGATGCGCCGCTGCTGTTCCACACCGGACCGCGCCGGCTGTTCCCGCTGGTGCGCGAGGCGGTGGCCGCGCTGATGCCGGTCGAGGGGCTGCGCTACGTCGGCTTCTCGCACGTCGAGGCCGACGAATGCGGTGCGCTGAACGAATGGCTCGCGGTCGCGCCGCGCGCCGAGCCCGTGTGCAGCCGCATCGCCGCGCTGGTCTCGATCGGCGATCTCGCCGACCGCGCGCCGCGCGCGCTCGGCGACGGCGAGGTGCTGAAGCTCGGTCGCCATGCGCTGCGCTGGCTCGACACCCCGCACGTGCCGCACGGCTGGGACTGCGGCCTGATTATGGAGACCGCGACGCGCACGCTGCTCGCCGGCGATCTGTTCACCCAGGGCGGCAGCGGCGCGGTACCGCTGACGGAGTCCGACATCCTGGAGCCGAGCGAAGCCTTCCGCGCACCGCTCGACTACTTCGCGCACGCGCCCGACACCGGCGCGATCCTCGAGAAGCTCGCACGCGAACGGCCGACCACGCTGGCCTGCATGCACGGCAGCGCTTGGCGCGGCGATGGTGCTCAGCTCTTGCGCGCGCTGGCGCAGCGGCTGAACGGCGCGCATGCGAGCGCCGCCGATCGACGCGAGCGCGTCGGGTTCGCCGCGTGACTCGACCGGTCGGCGCCTACGTAATCAGAAGGCCGGCTTCGGCGAAGCGTTCTTGTACGCCTCGACCGCAGCGAGGATCTCGCGGCGCGCCTCGTCGGGACCGGCCCAGCCGATCACCTTGACCCACTTGCCGGTTTCCAGATCCTTGTAGTGCTCGAAGAAGTGCCGGATCTGGTCGAGCCGTTCCGGGGCGATGTCTTCCGGCTTGCGCCAGTGCTTGTACCAGGGCAGGCACTTGTCGATCGGCACCGCGAGCAGCTTGGAGTCGCCGCCCGCTTCGTCTTCCATCCGCAGCACGCCGAGCGGGCGGCAGCGCACGACCACGCCGTGCTGCAGCGGGAACGGCGTGATCACGAGCACGTCGACCGGATCGCCGTCGTCGGAGATCGTGTGCGGGATGTAGCCGTAGTTGCACGGGTAGTGCATCGCCGTGCCGATGAAGCGGTCGACGAACAGCGCGCCCGTTTCCTTGTCGACTTCGTACTTGATCGGATCCGCGTGCGCGGGGATCTCGATGATGACGTTGAAGTCGTCCGGCAGTGCGCGGCCGGAGGGCACGCGGTCCAGTCCCATCGTCTGCTCGCTTCGGAATCGATTCGCGATCGATTGTAGCGGCGCCGCCGTTTGGAACCCCGCGCAACGCCGCTTCATAATTCGGTGCGGCAAGCAAGGGGGGACGAGGATGGACGGCGGATGGATCGCCGCGGGCGGCGGGCACCATTTCATCAACAACCGCTGGATCGAAGCGCGGTCGGGGCAGTCGATCGACGTTATCGACCCGTCCGACGGCAAACCGTTCGCGAAGATCGCGCGCGGCAACGCCGCCGACATCGACGCCGCCGTGAAAGCCGCGCGCGCGGCCTACGGCGAAAGCGGCGACGGCGCATGGGGACGGCTCAGTGCGACCGAACGCGGGCGGCTGCTTGCCCGGCTTGCGCAGGCCGTGCTCGATCACCTCGAAGCGCTGGCGCGGCTGGAATCGCGCACGACCGGCAAGCCGTTGAAGCAGGGTCGCGCCGATGCGAACGCGCTGGCGCGCTACTTCGAGTACTACGCCGGCGCGGCCGACAAGCTGCACGGCGAGACGATCCCCTATCAGACCGGCATGACGGTGCTGACGATCCGCGAGCCGCACGGCGTCACCGGCCATATCGTGCCGTGGAACTATCCGATGCAGATCTTCGGCCGCAGCGTCGGCGCCGCGCTCGCCGCGGGCAACGCGTGCGTGGTCAAGCCTGCCGAAGACGCGTGCCTGTCGCTCGCGCGCGTGGCCGAGCTTGCCGCCGAAGTCGGCTTTCCCGACGGCGCGCTGAACATCGTCACGGGCTACGGCCACGAGGCCGGCGCGGCACTCGCGGCGCACGCGGGCATCGACCACATCTCGTTCACCGGGTCGCCGGCGACCGGCACGCTGGTCGCGCAGGCCGCCGCGAGACATCACTGCCCGGTCACGCTCGAGCTCGGCGGCAAGAGCCCGCAGATCGTGTTCGCCGATGCGGACCTCGACGAAGTGCTGCCGGTCGCGCTGAACGCGATCGTGCAGAACTGCGGACAAACCTGCTCGGCCGGCAGCCGGTTGCTCATCGAGCGGCGCGTCTACGAGCCGCTGGTCGAGCGCATTGCCGAGGCGATGTCGAAGCTGCGAGTCGGTCCCGCGCTCGCCGATCTGGACGCCGGTCCGCTGATCCGGCGCAGTCAGTTGGAGCGCGTCTGGGACTACTTGAGCCAGGCGCAGGCCGACGGCATCGCGATGGCCGCGCAGGGCCACGTCGTCGAAGACGCGCCGCAAACGGGCTACTACCAGGCGCCCACACTGCTGCGCGACGTGCCGCCGAACCACCGGATCGCACAGGAGGAGATCTTCGGCCCCGTGCTCGCCGCGATGCCGTTCGAAACCGAAGAGGAAGCGCTGCGCATCGCCAACGGCACGATGTACGGCCTGGTGGCCGGCGTGTGGACGCGCGACGGCGCGCGCCAGCTTCGACTCGCGCGCAAGCTGCGCTGCGGCCAGGTGTTCATCAACAACTACGGCGCGGGCGGCGGTATCGAACTGCCGTTCGGCGGTGTGAAGTCGAGCGGCTACGGCCGCGAAAAAGGCTTCGAGGCGCTGCTCGGCTTCACCACGCTGAAGACCATCGCGATCAGGCACGGGTGAATCGATTCACCACCGAGACACGGAGAACACGGAGAAGAGCATTGGGTTTTTCTCGGTGATCTCGGTGTCTCGGTGGTTTCATCAGGAACTCTGAAACATGAGACTGCAGAACAAGGTTGCGATCGTTACCGGCAGCGCGTCCGGCTTTGTCTGCGGCAGCCGCTGCGCGGCTTAACTTCGCGCTGCGCGCGAAGTTAGCCTCCGACGAAACCCGAAGCGGAAAGGAGCTTCGATCCAATGAACCGTCTTGCGCATAAAGTTGCCATCGTCACTGGGGCCGCTTCGGGTTTTGGCCAAGGCATCGCCAAACGGTTCGCCGAAGAAGGCTGCGCGGTGATCGTCAACGATCTGGCGCGCGAAGCGGGCGAAAGCGTCGCCGCGGCGATCCGCGCCGCGGGCGGGCGCGCGCAGTTCGCTTTCGGCGACGTGTCGAAAGGTGCCGACGTCAAGGGCCTGCTCGACGCCGCGCTTGCGCACTTCGGGCGGCTCGACATCGTCGTCAACAACGCCGGCACCACGCACCGCAACCGGCCGTTGCTCGAGGTCGACGAAGCGACGTTCGACCGCGTCTACGCGGTCAACGTCAAGAGCATCTACTGGACCGCGCAGCACATGGTGCCGTACTTCCGTTCGCAGGGCGGCGGCTGCTTCGTCAACATCGCGTCGACCGCCGGCGTGCGGCCGCGCCCGGGGCTCGTCTGGTACAACGGCAGCAAGGGGGCGGTGATCGTCACGAGCAAGGCGATGGCTGCGGAGCTCGGCCCGGACCGCATCCGCGTCAACTGCGTCAACCCGGTGATCGGTGAGACGGGTCTGCTGGAAGAGTTCATGGGCATGCCCGACACGCCGGAGAACCGCAGGAAGTTTCTCTCGACGATTCCGCTCGGGCGCTTCTCGCGCCCGCTGGACGTCGCCAACGCGTGCCTGTACCTCGCTTCCGACGAAGCCGAGTTCATCACCGGCGCCTGCCTCGAAGTCGACGGCGGACGCTGCGTCTGACGCGCTCACCGCGCCGCCGCGTCGTCGCGCGGCGTCACCTGCAAGCCGACGCGGCGGATCGTTCCTCCCGAGGCCTGCCGCACCGTCAGCACGACGCGTCCGACGGCGACGCGGTCGCCGACCGCGGGTCGGCCGCGCAGCCGCGCGCGCAGAAACTCGCCGACCGACTGCGCCGCCGTCGCGTCGGACGGGATCTCGAGCCCGTAGTAGTCGCGCAGATCGCCGAGGGTCGTCGCCGCGTCGAGCGACCACTCCGGCGTGGCCGGCGCCGGCGCAAACAGCTCCTCCAGCTCGCCGACGGTTTCGTCGCGCGCAAGCACGGCCACCACGTCGCCGGCGGCCAGCGTCGTTCCCGCGATCGAGTGGCCGGCGCGCACGACTTCGACCACGCGCGCGTCGCCGGGAAGGCGCAACTCGTCGAGCGGCCGCCCGGCCACGCGCGCCTCGGGCAGCACGCGAAGCTGCACCAGTTCGCGGCCGTCGCGGCTTCCTTCGATCGCCTCGGCCGACGGGATCGGCGAACTCGCGGGAACGACCACCTGCGCGAGCCGCGCGGCCAACGGCAGCGAAGCGCCCTGCGCGAGCAGCGACAGCAACACGGTGAAGAACGTGAGATGGAACAGCAGCGCCGCATCGGCGATGCCCGCCATCAGCGGAAACAGCACGAGCACGATCGGCACCGCGCCGCGCAGGCCGACTCAGCCGACGAACGCGATCTCTCGCGGCGAGTAGCGGAACGGCGCGAGAAACACCGCGACCGCGACCGGGCGCGCGAAAACCATCAGCCCCGCGCCGATCGCCAGCGCGGCCGGCGCCACTGCGGCGAGGTCCATGACGTCGGTGAGCAGCCCGAGGATCAGGAACATGCCTGCCTGCGCGAGCCAAGCCAGACCGTCGCTGACGCGCAGCACGTCCTCGGTCACGTGCACGCGCCGGCGCGCCACGATCATGCCCGCGAAAAAGATCGCCAGAAAGCCGCTGCCGGACAGCAGGTTGGTCGTCGCGAAGATCAGCAGCCCGCCGGACTGGATCAGCAGGGCATGCAGGCCCTCGGTCACGCGCACGCGCGCGATGATCTCGGCGAGCACGCGGCCAAGCAGCCAGCCGCAGCCGAGCCCCACGCCGAGCTGCTGCGCAACATCGGTACGAGCTGCGCCACGCTCGCGTCCGGCAGCCGGATCAATTCGATCATCGATACCGTGAGGAACACGGCCATCGGGTCGTTGATGCCCGACTCGACCTCGAGCGTGGCGCTGACGCGCTCGTTCAGCCGCGACCCGCCGGCGCGCAACAGCACGAACACGGCCGCCGCGTCGGTCGAGCCGACGATCGCGCCCATCAACATCGCGTAGCGCCAGTCGAACCCGAGCAACGCCGGCGCCAGCAGACCCACCAGCACGGCGGTGAGCACCACGCCGAAGGTCGCGAGCACGAGCGCCGGCGCAGCGACCATGCGAAACGTCGACGCCCGCGTGCGCAGGCCGCCGTCGAGCAGGATCACCGCCAGCGCAAGGTGGCCGATCAGCGCCGCAGTCTGCGTGCCGATGAATCCCTCCGGTGCGCCCGGCAGTTCGGTGGCGAGCAGGCCGACCGCGAGGAAGACCAGCAGCGCCGGCACGCCGAACCGCTGCGACAGCGCCGACATCAGGATCGCGACGAACAGCAGCGCGCCGGCCGCCAGCAGCACTTCGTTGATCGTGCCCATGAGCGCATCAGACCATGCGCCGCGGCGAACGCTCGAGTCCGGCACGTCACCGATGCGCGCCGTCGCAGTCCGCTCTGGGCGAAGGAGCCGAGCGCGACGCGCGAGCGTCAGTGGCGGGAAGTCGACGAACAAGGGGACTGCGCCCCTCGTTGATCCCCCGACTTCGGAACGCTGACGCTATCGATAGACCAGATCACGCAGCGATAGCGTCAGCGGCGGGAAGTAGGTCACGATCATCAGGCAGCCGAGCACGACGGCGACGAAGGGCACGAGCCTCGTCACGATCTGGTCGAGCGAGGTCTTCGCGACGGTACACGCAACGAACAGATTCACGCCGAAGGGCGGCGTGATCATGCCCAGCGCGAGGTTGACCACCATCACGATGCCGAAGTGCACCGGGTCGATGCCGAAATGCGCGGCCACCGGCGCCAGGATCGGCGCCAGCACGATGATCGAGGCCGAGGTCTCGATGAACATGCCGATCAGGAACAGCGCGACGTTGACGCCGAACAGGAACAGCTCCGGCGACTGCAGCGCCTCTTTCAGAAACCGGCCGATCTGCTCGGGCACGCCGGCGCGCGTGATCAGATAGGCGAACAGCCCGGCGTTGGCGATGATGAACGTGATCACCGCCGCCGAGATCACCGAACGTTTCAGGACCTCGAACACCTGGACCGGCTTGACCTCGCGGTAGACGAACACGCCGACGAAAAGCGCGTAGAACACCGCGACGACGGACGCTTCGGTCGGCGTGATGACGCCGCCGTAGATGCCGCCCAGAATGATCACCGGCATCAGAAGCGCCCACGCCGCGTGGCGCAGCGCGACAAAAAACGGCAGCCGCCCGTCCCCATCCTGCCTGCCCCACCCCTGCCGCTTGCAGTACAGGTAGACGAACAGCATCAGCGCGCCGCCGATCAGCAGACCCGGCCCGAAGCCGGCGATGAACAGCTCGCCGATCGACACCTCGGCCGAGACGCCGTACAGGATCATCGGGATCGACGGCGGGATCACCACACCCAGTTCGGCGCTGGTGGCCTGCAGCGCAGCCGCGTAGTTCCTCGGATAGCCGTGCCGGAGCAGCGCCGGAATCAGGATCGCGCCGATCGCGAAGGTTGTCGCCACCGACGAGCCCGACACCGCGGCGAAGATCATGCAGGTCAGCACGCAGGTCATCGGCAGCCCGCCCTGTACGCCGCCGACGATCGACTTGGCGAAGTCCACCAGCCGACGCGAGATGCCGCCGGCTTCCATCAGGTTGCCGGCGAGGATGAAGAACGCGATCGCCGCGAGCGGAAACTTGTCGATCGCGGTGAACATCTCCTTGGGGATCGCCAGCCACGGCAGCTCGGTGAAACCGGCCACGCCGACAAAGGCCGCCAGCCCGATCGACACCGCGACCGAAATCGACAGCGCGAAGCACAGCAGCATCGTGACGAGCATCGCGATCGACATGGCGCTTCCCGCTTCGTTTCCGCGCGCCTTCCGCTACTGCTGCGCTTGCAGCTCGCGGTTGACCGGGTCGAGGTAATGCGCGATGACCGCGAGCATCGAGCAGCTCGCGCCCACCGGCAGCGCGAGGTAGGCCCAACTGATCGAGATCGGCAGCGCGGCGAAGGTCTGGAAGCGGATCCGCCACGCCAGATCGAAGCCGACCCCGGCGAGTACGCCGAGGAAAAACAGCGACGCGCCGAGGATCGCCAGGCGCACCGCGCGCCGCAGCGCGCCGCGCGACAGACGCGGCAGCACGTCCACCGACACCAGTGCGCCCTGCCGGAACGCCGCCGCCACACCGAGCATCACCATCCAGATCAGCAGCCGCCCGACCAGCGCCTCGGTCCACGGGCTCGGCCGGCTGAAGACGAAGCGCATCAGCACCTGGTACAGGCCGAGGCAGGCGACGAGCGCCATCAGCGCCGACGCCAGCACCCAGATCGCATTCGTGACGATGCGATCGATCGCGAGGATCGCTTTCGACATGTCAGGGCTGTTGCCCCGGCGCAGGCGGGGGCCCGATGTCACGCGGCAACAGAAGCCCGATCTGCGGCGTTGGCCGCCGCCGGGACGACGGCGCCGCGCGCCGTCACTTGACGTCCTGGATGCGCTTGATGTTGTGAGCGCCGAACTGCTTGGCGAACTCGGCCCACACGGGCGTCATCGCCGCCCGGAAGGCGGCACCGTCCACGTTGGTCACGACGTTCATGCCCGCTTTGCGCAGCTCGTCGATGCCGTTCTTCTCGTCCTCGTCGACCTTCCTGCGTTGCGCGGCGCCGCCCGCTTTGGCGGCCTCGGTGAACGCTTTTTTGTCGGCATCCGACAGCTTGTTCCACAGCGCCGGCGAATACACGTGGCCAGTGAGCGAAAGGTGCTTCTGCACCTGCGCGAACTTCGCCGACAGGATCACCGGGATCGGGTTCTCCTGGCCGTCGACCGTGCCCTGCTGAAGCGCGGTGAACAGCTCCGGAAACGCCATCGGTGTGGGCTGGCTGCCGATCGACTGGAACGCCTGGATGCGGACCTTGTTCTGCATGCTGCGGATCTTCAGCCCCTTCGCATCCTCGGGCTTGACGATCGGCCGCTTGCTGTTGGTCATGTGGCGGAAGCCGTTTTCGGTCCACGCCAGCGCGATCAGCCCCTTGGCGGGGAACTTCGCGCGCAGCTCGTCGCCGACCGGGCCATCGAGCACCGTGCGCGCGTGCTCGTAGTCGCGGAACAGGAACGGGATGTCGACGATGTTGACTTCGGGCACGAAGTTGCCGACCGGCCCGGTCGAGGTGTTGACGATGTCGAGCGTGCCGAGCTGCACCGCCTCGATCATCTCGCGCTCGCCGCCGAGCGCCGAGTTGGGGAACTGCTGGCACTTGTACCGACCGTTCGTCCGTTTCTCGACCTCCTCGCAGAACACGGTCGTGCCCACCCCGTAGTGCGACTGCGGCGTGGCCGCGTAGCCGATCTTGATCGTCGTTTGCGCGGCTGCCGTCGCGCAGACGAGTATTGCCGCCGCAGCCAGTGCGTAGCGCAGGTGGTTCATGCCTTCCCCTGTCGTCGTATGCCGGTACGTCCGCACGCGAAACCGGCGAAGTCTCGTGACGGCCGACGAGCTTGTCTAGCCGAGGCGCGGCTCAGACCGTGAACTCGCGCAACGCGCCGCGCGGCACGCCCGTGGCCTCGGCCGCCCGCGCCTCGGCGAGCTGCTGCGCGTAGCCGAGCGCGGCCTCGCGAAAGTACCGCGCGGCCTCCTGCTCGTCGCCGACGGTTTCCGCGAGCCTGCCGAGCGCAAGCAGCGTGGCGGGGTGCGCCTTGGCGCGCAGGCTCTCCTCGAGATAGGTGCGTGCCTTGCCCCAGAGGTGTTCGCGCAGGCACAGCAGACCGAGGCAGCGCAGCAGCGCCGGATCGCCGGCGTGTTCCTGGAGCCAGGCTTCGGCGCGCTCGATCCTCTCGCGCGCCGGGAAGTCGTACGTCATCGCGTACTCGTCGAGCAGCCGCTCGTCCCATCGCCCCTCCAGCGCCGCCTCGATCGCCGCGCCCGCCGCGCGTCCGCGGCCCGCCCGGTTCAACAGCCGCGCGCCTTCGAGCGCGAGTTCGGGAATCCGTCGATCGTCGGCCGGAATGCGATTCCACGCCGCTTCGAGCGCCGACGGATCGTGCCGGCGCTGCGCAAGCAGCGCGCGCCACGCGAGCACCTTGTAACGCGCGGCGACGACTTCGTGCAGGGCCTTGCGCTTGGCGAGCAGGCGCACCCCCTTGAGCACCTCCTCCCACCGCCCGGCCTGCACGTTGGCCGCGAGCGCCACACGCGCCGCGTGGATGTGGCGCCCGCCGGAGGACTGCAGCGCGTCGATCGCGTCGAGCGCGCGCGCCTCTTCACGCGCCTCGGTCCACATCTCGGCGCTCGCGACGAGCCGCGCGGTGTTCAACTGCGGGTCGGCCTCGGCGCGCGCCAGCCATTCGTCACGCCGCTCGCTCTCCTGCATCCGGTGCGCGGCGCGCGCACCGATCAGTGCCGCGAGCCCTGCCAGCGCCGGCGCCTCCTGCGCCGCTCGCGCTGCGCGCTCCGCACGCGCGAAGCGCCCCTCGAACAGCAGCCGCAGCGCGTCGCGCAGCGCGCGCAGCCCGCCGACCTCGGCGCGCCGCTCGCGATACAGCTTCACGCGCGCCGGGAAGTCGGCGATCTTCTGCACGGTGCGCGCGATCCAGTACACCGCGCAGAGCAGCAGCAACGCAGCCAGCAGCAACGAATTGAGCGAAAGATCGATCCGGTACGGTGGCAACAGCACGACGACGTTGCCATCGTTCAGACGCGCGGCGAGCGCGGCCGCGACGGCCGCCAGCGCCAGCGCCACCGCCCAGAACAGGGCCTTCATCGCGCTGCCGCCGGTCGCAGCGCGCGCAGCGCGCCGAGGCTGTCGTTCAACGCCGGCAGTTCCACGCTCAGCGTCGCCCCGGCGATCTGCCGCAGCTGCAGCATCGCGTTGGCGGCGGCCGGGTGCCTGGTATCGAAATAGCGCGCGATCAGCGCCTGCGCCTCCGCGAGATCGGCGCGGAACAGCCGGTCGTTGCGCGCGAGCAGCGCAAGCCGCGCGTCGAGCAGGCGCAGTCGCACTCGGTGCCGCACGAGCTGCTGCTGCGCGGTCGACAGCAGCAGTGCCTCCGGCGTGTCGACCTCGCGGATGCGTACCAGGTCGCCGAACTCGCGTGCAAACCAAGCGCGCACGCGTGCGGCGATGTCCTCCGCCGTCGCCTCGCCCTTTTTCTGCGCGGATGCTTTCGGCTCCGCGCCGCGCGCCGGACGCGCGGCCGGATCCGCCAGCAGCGGCCAGGCGTCCACACCCTGCGCGATCTGGTCGAGCTTCAGCGCGATGCCGGTCAGATCGACCGCGGGCACCGCACGCAGCCGCTCGATGTCGCGCCCGATCGCGCGCCGCAGGTTGACGAGCTGCGGCCGCTCCAGCCGCGCCAGCCGCGCGTCGGCGCTTTGCAGCGCCGCCAGCGCGGAAGCGACGTTGCCGGTGACCTGCAACTCCTGCGCGGCGAGCGTGACGAGCCGGTCGACTTCGATCAGCGCGGCGTCGTCGCGGCCGCGCGTCAGTTCCAGATAGAGCTGATCGAGCGCGGCGCGGCTGTCCTTGACGCGTTCGAGCTCCTCCTCGAGCCGCGCGATGCGGTCGCGTGTCTGCGCGGCCGCGCGCGTCGATTCGGCCAGCGCCGCCGTCGTCTCGGCCTGGAACCGATCGAGGCTCTGACGCAGCCGCCGCGTTTCGCGGATCTCGTAGAGGAGCGCGACCGCGACGCCGACCACGATCGCCAGCAGCGCGAGCCTGCGGCCCCAACGGCGCGGGCGCCGCTCGGGCGGGTCGGCGACGGGCGAGGGCGATTCGTTCATCGGGGAGAGCGCGCGGTGGCCGCGACGCGATCGGCGATTCGCCCCGCACAAGCAAGGCTGCGGCCCAAGGCGCGGCTCCGATCGGTTCGACGGTGCGCGATTCTACTTGTGCCCCTCATCGAGCGTTCGAACACGCCGAGCCCGACGGCCCCGGCACGGCGACAGCGTTGCGTCAGCCGCCCGCGGAGGATTCGATCGCGGCCATGATCGCCTCGGCGCGCGGCGCCGCGAGCGCGACGCGCGCGAAGCCGGCCGAGCGCAGCCGCTCCGCGATGCGCGCATGCGTGGCGAGCGCCAGCCCCGTGCGCAGCCAGTCGCGTGCGCCGGCGCGATCGATCTGGGCAAGCAGGACATCGACCGCTTCGCTGCTGGTCACGAGCACGGCCGGCGCGCGGCCGGCGCTGCGCCAGCGCCGCAGCACCGCGATTTCGCCGTCGCTTGCGCTGCGTGCACGGCGCGAGTACACGGCGACGGCGGTGACCCGCGCTCCGGTCTCGGTGAGCCGATCGGCGAGCCACGCGCGCCCGCCCTCCGCGCGCAGCAGCAGCACGCGTTGCGGCCGCAGCGCCGAGCGCGTCAATGCCTCCCAGAATGCTTCGGAGCCGGCGTCGTGTTCGTCGGCATCGTCGGGCGCGATGCACGGCGCCGACTGCGCGCCGGGGATCGCCTGCGCGACGGCGCGCGCGGTCGCCGCGCCGACCGCGCCGATCGCCGTGCGCACGGGCCAGGGCGCGGCGAGCAACGCCGCAGTCGCGCGCACGGCCGCAGCGCTGACGAAGATCGCGAGGTCGAAGTCGGCAAGCCGCGCCAGCACCGCGCGCGCTGTCGCCTCGTCCGGCGGCGGGCCGATGTCGAATGCCGGCAGCCACACGGCGTCGACGCCGAGCGCGCGCAGCGCGTCGGTCAACGCCCTGCCGCCCGCGTCGGGGCGCGTCACGATGACCGGCGACTGCGCTATCACGCGGCAAGCAGCCTTAGCGCGCCGCGCCGCTTCAACTGCGCGACGACGTCCGCGGCGATGCGTTCGGCATCGGCCGGCGCACCCTCGGCCTCGGCCTCGACGAACTGGCCGCTTGCGGCGTTGCCGACCAGCGCGCGCAGCCGCAGCTTCGCGCCGTCGACCTCGGCGTAGGCCGCCAGCGGCACCTCGCAGCTTCCGCCGAGCCCGCGCGAGACCGCGCGTTCGGCCGCGGTGGCCGCGCGCGTGGCGGCATGCTCGAGCGGCGCCACCGCCGCTGCGGCAGCGTCGGCGCCCGCGGCGACTTCGATGGCGAGCGCGCCCTGCCCCGGCGCCGGAAGAAACATCGACGTCGGCAGGATCTGGCGGATGCGCTGCGCGAGCCCGAGCCGCTTCAGCCCCGCCGCGGCCATGATCAGCGCATCGAACTCCCCGCGGTCCAGCTTCGCGAGCCGCGTGCCGACGTTGCCGCGCACCGGCCGGATGTCGAGCCGCGGATAGTGCGCGCGCAGCGCCAGCTCGCGCCGCAGGCTCGAGGTCCCCACCTTCGCACCTGCCGGCAGCTCGTCGAGGCTCGCATAGCGCGGCGAGACGAAGGCGTCGCGCGGATCCTCGCGCGCCAGCACCGCGGCGAGGCGGAACTCGGGCGCCAGCTCCATCGGCACGTCCTTCAGCGAATGCACGGCGATGTGCGCGCGCCCTTCGAACAGCGCCACTTCCAGCTCCTTGATGAAAAGCCCCTTGCCGCCGACCTTCGCGAGCGCGCGGTCGAGGATCTGGTCGCCGCGCGTGGTCATGCCCAGCAGGTCGATGCGCAGGCCCGGATGCAGCTCGGCGAGCCGCGCCCGCACGTGTTCGGCCTGCCACAGCGCGAGCGGGCTTTCGCGCGTGGCGATGATGAGTTTGTCCAGTCCGTTCATGCAGGTTCTCGGCGCGGAATCGCAGCGAGGGCGCTCGGCAGGGCCGATCTTAAGCGCGAAAACGGCTTGGGGCCTTTGCGGTTCGCGCGGTGCCGCCGCGGTACGAAGAATGCATTTGCTATCGTGCCGCGCCATGACCACGGGCAACGACAGCGCGCTGCGCGAGGACATCCGGCTGCTGGGACGCCTGCTCGGCGACGTGCTGCGCCGCTACGAGGGTCCGGCGATGTTCGAGACCGTCGAGAACATCCGCCAGACCGCGACGCGCTTCCGTCGCGACGGCAACCCGGAAGACGCGCGCAGGCTCGACGCGCTGCTCAAGCGGCTGTCGCGCGACGCGACCATCGGCGTCGTGCGCGCGTTCAGCTACTTCTCGCATCTGGCCAACATCGCCGAGGACCAGCACCAGGTACGCGAGCTGCGGCGGCTCAAACGCGCGGGCCAGGCGCCGCTCGGCAGCCTCGCGCAGACGATCACCGCGCTCGGCGAGCGCGGCGTCACCGCCGCGCGCGTGCGCGAGCTGCTGGCGCACGCGACCGTGATGCCGGTGCTGACTGCGCATCCGACCGAGGTCCGCCGCAAGAGCATTCTCGACACCGAACGCGAAATCGCGCGACTCATCGACGCCCGCGAAGCGGCCGACGCCGACGTCGCTGCGATCGACGAGCGCCTCTTCGCGCTGGTGGCCACGCTGTGGCAGACGCGCATGCTGCGGCCGCAGAAGCTGACGGTGTTCGACGAGATCGTCAACGCGCTGTCGTACTGGCGAACGACCTTCATCCATGAGCTGCCCGCGCTGTACGCCGATCTCGAGGCGGCGCTCGGCGCCGACGCGCTGCCGCCCTTCCTCGCGCTCGGCTCGTGGATCGGCGGCGACCGCGACGGCCATCCGCACGTCACCGCGGAGACGATGCGCGCCGCCGTGCGCGCGCAGGCCGAAACGGTGCTCGAGCACTATGCCAACGAGGTGCACGCGCTTGGCGCCGAGCTGTCCATGTCGGCGCTGCTCTGTCCGATCGATCCGGCGTTGCAGGCGCTGGCGGACGCGAGCCCCGATCGCTCGGCCCAGCGCGCCGACGAGCCGTACCGCCGCGCGCTGACCGGTGTGTACGCGCGGCTCGTCGCCACCGCGCGCGCGTTCGGCATCGAGCTGCGCGTGCGGCCCGCGCTCGGCGCAGCCGCGCCGTACGGCAGCGTCGAGGACTTCGCCGCCGATCTGGCCACGGTCGCGCGCTCGCTCGAGCGCCATCGCAACGGCCCGCTGGCGCGGCACCGGCTCGCGCCGCTGGCGCGCGCGGTGGACGTGTTCGGCTTCCACGGCGCAACCCTGGATCTGCGGCAAAGCTCCGACGTGTTCGAGCAGGTCGTCGCCGAGCTGCTCGCCGCGGCCGAGGTCTGCCCGGACTACGCGCGGCTGTCCGAGCCCGAGCGCGTACAGCTTCTGGCGCGCGAGCTGGCGCACGCGCGGCCGCTCGTATCGCCGCATCTCGCGTACTCGGAGCGCACGCGCGGCGAGCTGGCGGTGTTCGACTGCGCGCGCGAGCTGCGCCGGCAGTACGGCGCGCGCGCGATCGACAAGCACATCGTCTCGCACACGCAGGCGCTGTCGGACCTGCTCGAAGTAGCGCTGCTGCAGAAGGAGGCCGGGTTACTCGCCGGCAACGAGCTGCGCCGCTGCGCGCTGATGGTCGTTCCGCTGTTCGAGACCGTCGACGACCTGGAACGCGCGCCGGCGATCATGCGCGATCTGCTCGTGCACCCCGGACTGCGCCATCTGCTCGTGCCCGGCGAGCGCGGCCGCGCGCTGCAGGAGGTGATGCTCGGCTATTCGGACAGCAACAAGGACGGCGGCTTTCTCGCGTCGAACTGGCAGCTTTATCGAACGACCAAGCGGCTGCAGCGCGTGTTCGAGGAGCACGGCGTGCAGCTTCGGCTGTTCCACGGCCGCGGCGGCACGGTCGGGCGCGGCGGCGGACCCAGCTTCGAGGCGATCCTCGCGCAGCCGCCGGGCAGCGTGAACGGCCAGATCCGGCTGACCGAACAGGGCGAAATCATCCAGGCCAAGTACGCCGACCCGCGCATCGGCCGCCGCCATCTCGAGCTGCTCGTCTCGGCGGTGCTGCAGGCGAGCCTGCTGCACGACGCCGGCGCGCGCGACCGGCACGAGGGCTTCGAGGCCGCGCTCGAGGAGATCGCCCGGTACGCGCACCGCGCTTATCGCGCGCTCGTGTACGAGACGGAGGGCTTTGCCGAGTTCTTCTTCAGCGCGACGCCGATCGCGGAGATCATGGAGCTGAACATCGGCAGCCGCCCCGCGTCGCGCAGGGCGACCGGCCGCATCGAGGACCTGCGCGCGATCCCGTGGGTGTTCTCCTGGGGCCAGTGCCGGCTGCTGTTGCCGGGCTGGTACGGCTTCGGCAGCGGCATCGAGGCGTATCTGAACGGCGCCAAAGGTGCCGCGGCGAAGCGCGCGCGGCAGAAACTGCTGCAGGACATGCTCGCGAACTGGCCGTTTTTCCGGGCGCTGACCTCCAACATGGAGATGGTGCTGGCCAAGAGCGATCTGGCGATCGCCGGACGCTACGCGAAACTCGCCGCCGACAGGAAGCGCGGGCAGGCGATCTTCGCGGCGATCCGCGACGAGTGGAAGCTCACGATGAAGCACTGGCTCGCGATCAGCGGGCAGAAGCAGCTTCTCGAATCCAACCCCGAGCTTGCGCGCAACATCCGCAACCGCCTGCCGTATCTCGATCCGCTCAACCATTTGCAGGTAGAGTTGATCAAGCGGCACCGCGAAGGCCAGACCGACGAACGGATCAGACGCGGCATCCACCTGACGATCAACGGCATCTCGGCGGGGCTGCGCAACACCGGCTGACCGTCACACCCGATGCAGAAACCGACCATGCCCCTGCTCGACCCCCTGCCTACGAACACACGCCGGAGCTGAAGCGGCATTTCGACTTTTTCCTCACCACGCTCGGCTTCGTTCCGAACAGCGTGCTCACGATGCGGCGCAAGCCGAAACTGGTGCAGGCATTCGCGCAACTGAACGCCGCGGTGATGGACCCGGCCGGGCGCATCGACCTCGGCTTGCGCCGCCTGATCGGCCACGTCGCCAGCCGCGCGGCGGGTTGCCGCTACTGCATGGCGCACACGGCGCTCGCCGCCAGGAACTTCGGTGTCGGCGACGAAAAGCTCGCCGCGCTCTGGGAGTACCGCACAAGCCCGCTGTTCTCCGAGGCAGAGCGCGCCGCGCTGGACTTCGCACTCGCTGCGGCCAGCGTGCCGAATGCGGTCGACGTGGCGATCGCCGCGCCGCTGAAGCGGCATTGGAGCGAGGAGGAGATCGTCGAGATCCTCGGCGTGGTCGCAATGTTCGCCTTTTTGAACCGCTGGAACGATTCGATGGCCACGCCGATAGAGGCGCGGCCGCACGAAGTCGGTGCAACGTTGCTGACACCGGGCGGCTGATCCGCCGGCAAACACGGCTGATGCCGCGGTAGTTGCCGCCGCTGCTGCGGCTCGGCTATGCTGCCTGCGCAGCAAACAACAGCCTCGGGAGACGGAGATGAACAAGCCCATTACCCGCCGCCGGTTCAACGCGGCGTTGGTCGCCGCCGCTGCCGCACCTGTTGCACCTGCCTTCGTGCGCGCGCAAGAAAAGCGTTTGAAAGTCGGTGTGCTGCTGCCGCGCTCGGGCGTGCAGGGTTTCATCGGCCAGAGCTGCCAGAAAGGCGCCGACCTCGCGCCGTCGGTGCTGAAGCAGATGTTCGGCGTCGACATCGAACTGATGAACGCCGACACCGAAACCAACGTCGACACCGCGCGCACGCGCGCCGAGCGGCTGATCCAGGAGGGCGCGCACGTGCTGGTCGGTCCGTTCGATTCGGGCGCGGCGGCGGCGATCGCGCAGGTGGCCGAGAGCCGCGGCGTGCCGTTCGTGATCAACATCGCGGCTGCCCCGCAGATCACCGAGCAGGGCTACAAGTTCGTCTTCCGCAACTTCCCGACCGCGCCCGAGCTCGTGCGCAACGGGCTGGCGCTGATCGGCGATCTGTTCCGCGCCACGGGCACCGTGCCGCGCACCGCCGTGTACATGCACGTGAACGACACCTTCGGCCAGGCGAACACGCGCGCGATCCAGGCCATCCTGCCGAAACTGGACTTCCTGCCGTTCAAGATCGTCGAGACGATCTCCTACGACCCGGCGGCGAAGGACCTGACGGTGGAGGTCGGCAAAGCGAAAGCGACCGGCGCGGATTTCCTGCTGCTGGTCAGCCGGTTGAACGACGCGATCATCCTGCGCCGCGAGATGGTCAAGCAGCGCTGGGTGCCGATGGGCATCATCAGCCCGGGATCGCCCGGCATGTACGAGAGCCAGTTCTACAAGACGCTCGGCAAGCTGTCCGAGTACTGCATCTCGAACGTGCCATGGTACGACCCGAAGGCGGCGCTGACGAAGACGGTGGAAGCGGCGTTCAAGAAAAACAATCCCGGCGACGAGCTGATGTTTCATGCGCTAAACGTCGGCTACACGTTCGAAGCGCTGATGGTCGTGGCCGACGCCTTCAAGCGTGCTGGAGCCACCGACGCCAAGGCGCTGACCGAAGCGATCCGCACCACCGAGATCAAGAACCGCATGATGCTCGGCGGCCCGATCAGGTTCGACGCCAAAGGCCAGGTGCAGGGCAATGCGTCGGCCTGTATCCAGAACCTGAACCTGAAGCCGACTGTCGTGCTGCCCGCCGAAGCGGCGCAGGCGAAGCCGGTGTTCCCGGTGCCGGAGTACAAGCGGGCCTGATCGGCTTGTCATCCCGAGCGCGCGGCGCGCGGGATCTCAACCGTAACGAGCGTTTGAGATTCCTCCACCGCGCTGCGCGCGGCGTCGGAATGACAACGGCTCCTCGGACATGGATCCGGCCGCAATCGCCAACGTCGCGCTGGCCGGCGTGTTAACGGGCCTCGTGTACGGCTTGATGGCGCTCGGCCTGTCGGTGATCTTCGGCGTCGTGCGCGTGGTGAACTTCGCGCACGGCGAGATGATGACGATCGCGATGTACGCGACCGTGGTGCTGTTCGCGGCGCTGCGGCTCGATCCGTTTCTCGCCGTGGCTCCGGTGGCGGCAGCGTTTTTCGTCTTCGGCTATCTGCTGCAGCGGGGACTGATCAACCCGTTCATCACGCGGCCCGAGCACTCGCAGTTCATGCTGCTGGTCGCGGTGGCGATCATCATGGTCAATGCGCTGCTGATGGTCTTCGGTCCCGATGCGCGCAGTGTGCAGCTCGACTATCTGCTGGAGCCGGTGGAGCTCGGCCCGCTGCTCGCCGACCGCGGCAAGCTCGCCGCCGCGGCCGTGGCCTGCGCCACCGCCGCGGCGCTGTTCGCGTTTTTCCGTTTTGCGCGCACCGGCAAGGCGATCCGCGCCTGCGCCGACAACCACTTGGGCGCCTTGGTGATCGGGCTGAACGTCAAGCAGCTCTATGCGCTGACGTTCGGCCTTGGCGCGGCGTGCGTGGCGGTCGCCGGCTGCATGATGGTCCTCCTGGTGGACGTCACGCCCACACTCGGGCCGGCATACACGCTGCTCGCGTTCGTGATCGTGATCGTCGGCGGGCTCGGCTCGATGACCGGGGCGCTGGCCGGCGGCATCTTGATCGGCGTGTCGGAGGCGCTGGCGGGGCTGTTTTTCGCGCCGTCGGCGAAAAGTATGGCGAGCTTCGCGCTGCTGATCCTCGTGCTGCTGCTGCGCCCGCAGGGGCTGTTCGGGAAACGCGCGTGAACAGACGTGCGCTCGTGTTGCTCGCCCTGCTGGGCCTCGCGCTTGCGGCGCTGCCGGCGGTGGCCAACGCGTACGTGCTGTCGGTCGCGACGCTGATCCTGTTCTTCGCCTACGCGGGCCAGGCATGGAACGTGATGATGGGTTTCGCCGGGCAACTTTCGCTCGGCCATTCGCTGTACGTGGGCGTGGGCGCGTACGTCGCCGCGGGCCTGTTCGTGCATCTGGGCATCGGACCGTGGGCCGGCGCCTGGGCGGCGCTCGCCGTGTGCACGGCGATCGGCGCGGTGATCGGGTTTCTCGCGTTCCGCTTCGGCATTTCCGGCGTGTACTTCGCGCTGCTGACGATCGCGTTCGCCGAGTTCACGCGAATCGGCTTCGACCACTTCCCGTTGCTCGGCGGCTCCGGCGGGCTGTTTTTGAAGGTGGAGCAACGCGAGCACTTCGACCTCGCAAACCTGCGCGGGCCGCCGGTGATGTTCTACTACCTGGCACTCGTCGCCGCCGCCTTCGCGTTCACGCTGTGCGCGTGGCTGGCGGGTAGCCGCGTCGGCTACTACTGGCAGGCGATCCGCGAAAACGAGGAAGCGGCCCAGGCCCTCGGCATCAACACGTTTCGGTACAAGCTGCTTGCGGTGGCGATCAGCGCGGCGATGACCTCGCTCGCCGGCGTGTTCTTCGCCTTTTACTACAACAACCTCTTTCCCGAGCAGATCTTCCACATCAGTCGCTCGATCGAGATCATCCTGGGTCCGATCATCGGCGGGCTCGGTACGCTGTTCGGCCCCATTGTCGGCGCGGCGCTGCTGACCGTTCTCGCCGACGCCATCACCGAAATCCTCGCCGCGCTCGGTTGGGAGATCCCGGGCATCAAGCAGGTCTTCTACGGCATCGTGCTGCTGACCGTCGTGATCTTCCTGCCGCACGGCGTCTGGCCGCCTCTGGCACGCAAGCTCGGTGTGTCGCGATGAGCGCGCTGCTCGCGGTGGAGGGGGTGTCCAAGTCGTTCCGCGGTTTGCGCGCGGTCAACGCCGCCAGCTTCGAGGTGCCGAATGGCGCCGTCGTCGCGCTGATCGGTCCGAACGGCGCCGGCAAAACCACGTGCTTCAACCTGATCGCCGGCGTCCTTGCGCCGGACGCCGGCGCGATCCGCTTCGACGGCACGCGCATCGACGGCCGCCGCGCCGACCAGATTTGCTTGGCCGGCATCGGCCGCACGTTCCAGATCGTCAAGCCATTCGCAGGACTGTCGGTGCTGGAAAACGCGATGGTCGGCGCGCTGCTGCGCACCCGCAGCACGAGCGCCGCACGCGCCCATTCGCTTGCAATCCTGGAGCGGCTCGGGCTGGCGGCGAAAGCGCAAATGCCGGCCGCCACGCTGACGCTGCCCGAGCGCAAGCGGCTCGAGGTCGCGCGCGCCCTCGCCACGCGGCCGCGACTGCTGCTGCTCGACGAGGTGATGGCGGGCCTGCGGCCGACCGAGTGCGATCAGATGGTCGAAGTTTTTCGCGAGCTGAATGCGCGCGACGGCTTGACCATCCTGCTGATCGAGCACGTGATGCGTGCGGTGATGGCGCTCGCCCGGCACGTCGTGGTGCTCAATTTCGGCCAGGTGATCGCGCGCGGCGCGCCGGACGAGATCGTGCGCAACTCGGACGTGTTGGGCTGCTACCTCGGCGAAGATGTCGAGATCTGAATTTTCAGACCGGGCCGACGGCGCGGCATCTCGAACGCGGCGATGCTGGAGACTGCTCCGCCGCGCGGCACGCGGCCTCAAGCCGCCGACGGCTCCGACTGAGCTGCGCTGAACCGATGCTGCGCGTCGAAAACCTCGACCTATTCTACGGCGACGCGCAAGCGCTGGCGGGCGTATCGCTCGAGGTCCCGGCGGGCGCGATCGTCGCCATCGTCGGCGCCAACGGTGCCGGCAAGACCTCGTTGATCCGCACGATCGCCGGCATCGAACGCGCGCGCGCCGGCCGCATCGTTTTCAAAGGTACCGACATCACGCGTCTGGCGCCGCACGCGATCTGCAACCTGGGCATCGGCCAGGTGGCCGAGGGTCGGCAGATCTTTCCGACGCTGACGGTGGCCGACAACCTCGAGCTTGGCGCGGCGCTGCCGCGCGCGCGGGCGAGCGCCCGGCGCACGCTGGACGAGGTGTACGAACGCTTCCCGGTGCTCGCCGAACGCGCGAAGCAGCCCGCCGGCACGCTCTCGGGCGGCGAGCAGCAGATGCTGGCGATTGGCCGCTGCCTGATGGGGCAACCCGAGTTCATCATGTTCGACGAGCCGTCGCTGGGACTGGCGCCGCGCATCGTGCGGGAAGTGCTGCACACGATCCGCAAACTGCACGAACGCGGCCTGACGATCCTGCTGGTCGAGCAGAACGTCGCCGTCAGCCTCCGTATCGCGCAGCACGCGTACGTGCTGGAAAACGGGCGCATCGTGCTGGCCGGTGCGGGCGCCGATCTGCTACGCGACGAGCGCGTGCGCACGGCGTACTTGGGGATGTGAGCGCAGTCGGGGCCACCGCGTGCTCCTTGGCAGCGCAGTCGCGGCCAATCCCGTGGATTATCGGGGAGCTTGGGGCGGCGAAGGAAGGCACCGCGGGTATCAGCCGCCACATGTCGACGCGGCCGCTCGACGTTTCGGGCAAACGTTGCGCACGCGCTGTGTACAGGCGGCGGCGCTATTTCGCGAGCTTTTTTGTCTGACCCTCTCACCGCCCTCGCACGGGCGCTCGCCCGGCCCGTTTATGAACCGCCCGGCCGCGCCGTGACCTTGACGCTCGGCCACTGCCGGCGCGAGATCGGCAGCCGCTCGGGCAGATCCTTCAGCAGCACTTCCCAGTGTCCTTCGCTCGCTCCGCCGTCGGCATCGACGGTGCCCTTGACCCGCTGAAAGCCCTGGATGGACTTGCGCGCCACCAGGGCGTTGCGATGGATCCGCACGAAGCGGTCGCCGAACTCGCGCTCGAGCGAGGTCAGCGACTCCTCGGTCAGGTGCTCGCGCGTGGGCGTGCGGATCGTCACGTATTTCAGCTCTGCGCGCAGGTAGACGACGTCGTCGATCGGCACCAGGATCATCTTGCCGCGCTCGGACACGGTCAGGTGCGTGCGCGCCGCGCCCAGCGTGCGCGCGACCTGTTCGAGCCGCGGCTCGTTGGGCTTGAGCCGCTGTGCGCGCGCGAGCGCGCCGACCAGCCGCTCGGCGCGCACCGGTTTGAGCAGGTAGTCGAGCGCCTGGACCTCGAACGCCTGCAGCGCGTGTTCGTCGTACGCGGTGACGAAGATCACCGCCGGCGGCGGATGCTGTGCGGTCGAACGCGCCGCCAAATGGCGCGCGACCTCGATGCCGTTCATGTCCGGCATCAGGATGTCGAGCAGCACGACGTCCGGCTTCAGCCGCTCCGCGGCCGCGAGGGCGGGCACGCCGCCTTCGGCCTCGCCGACCAGCTTCAGCGGCACCTGTCCGGCGCAGTCGCCGAGCAATTGCGCCATCCGCGCGCGCGCCGGCGGTTCGTCGTCGACGATCAGGACATTCAGCATCTCGAGTCCCAGTTCTTCGGTCCTAGCCGTGCGCCCTGTGCTCCACGGGAATGCTCATCTGCAGTTCGAAGCGTTCGCGCCGCACGCGCGTCTCAAGCCGCGCCTCCAAGTCGTAGATCAGCGCGAGCCGGCCACGAATGTTGTCCAGCCCGATCTGGTTGCCTTCGCGCTGGATCGGTTCCTTGGCTATCGGATTGCTGACGAAAATCTCAAGGTTGAACCCGTGCTGACGAATCCTAACCACGATGTCGCAGCGGCCAGCCACTTTTTCGGCCCCGTATCGCACCGCATTTTCGATGATCGGCTGAAGCAGCAGCTGCGGCACCCGCGCGCGCGGGTGCACCGCGCCGACCTGCCAGTCGACCTGCAGCCGGTCGCCCAGCCGGGTCTGCTCGACCTCGACGTACTTGCGGCACAGGTCCAGTTCCTGCTCCAGCGGCACCAGCTTGCGCACGTCGCCCATCACGGCGCGGAACAGCTCGGCGATGTTCTCGAGCATCCGCTCGGCGCGAGCCGGATCGGTGCGCACGACCGACAGCACCGCGTTCAGGCTGTTGAAGAGGAAGTGCGGCCGGATCCGCGACTGCAGCGCCTGGAACTTGGCCTCGATCATCGCCGGCGAGAACGCGCGCGCGCGCAGCTCCAGGTAGTGCTGGGTGCTGATTCCGGCGGCGAGCGCCACCAGCGGATAGGCCACGCGCATCCAACCCTGCTCGGCCGGCGCCAACGCGCCGAACGCCTGCATCAGCAGCACGGTCAGAACGCAGGGCACGCTCCACGCGATGCCCCGCTGCACCGCCGGCCGCAGCGGCGGAAGCCCGCGCCGCAGCAGGCACCAGATCACCAGGGTCAGCAGCATCACCGGTTCGACCAGCGCAGCAAGGCTCAGGAAGAGGCCGAACACCTGATCGAACTGCGCGCTGGCCGTCACCGCGACGACCAGCGCGGCCACGTTGGCGCCGATCGCCACGCGCAGCAGCACGCCCATGTTGCAGCCGTCGGGGATGACCTGGCGCGGGGTTGGTACCGCGGCTTCGGCGCGCGACTCGATCGCGCCGCCGAGCACGGGCGGCGTCTTCTTCACGTAGACTTTTGATTCGTCAGCGATTTCGACAACCTACGGCGTCCGCTGCGCGCCGATTATGTCAGAGCCTCCCGTGACGCCGCCCGCTCCCGCCCCTACCGCATCGTCTCTGCACGCGAAACACAGCGCGTGGTCCGGCCGCTTCGCCGAGCCAGTCGCCGAGTTCGTACTGCGCTACACCGCGAGCGTGGGCTTCGACCGGCGCCTGGCGTTTGCGGACATCGAGGCGTCGCTCGCGCACGCGGCGATGCTCGCCAAGGTCGGCGTGCTGACCGAGCAGGATCTAGCGGACATCGAACGCGGCATGGCGCAGATCCGCGGCGAGATCGAACGCGGCGAATTCGTCTGGCAGCTCGCGCTCGAGGACGTACACCTGAACATCGAAAAGCGACTGACGGAGCTCGTCGGCGAAGCGGGCAAACGACTGCACACGGGTCGCTCGCGCAACGACCAGGTCGCCACCGACCTGCGGCTGTGGCTGCGCGGCGAGATCGACCGCATCGATGCAGCGCTGTCGCAACTGCAATCCGCGCTGGTCGAGCAGGCCGCGCGGCACGCCGACACCGTGATGCCCGGCTTCACGCACCTGCAGGTCGCGCAGCCGGTGACGTTCGGCCACCACCTGCTCGCCTACGTCGAGATGTTCGAGCGCGACCGCGAGCGCATGCTGGATGCGCGCCGGCGCGTGAATCGGCTTCCGCTGGGCGCCGCGGCGCTCGCAGGTACCACATTTCCGATCGACCGCGAGTTCGTGGCGCAGCGGCTCGGCTTCGAGGCTGTGTGTGAGAACTCGCTCGACGCGGTGAGCGACCGCGACTTCGCCATCGAGTTCTGCGCCGCCGCCGCGCTCGTCATGATGCACGTGTCGCGTCTGGCCGAGGAACTTGTGCTGTGGATGAGCCCGCGCTTCGGCTTCGTGCGGCTGCCCGACCGCTTCACGACCGGCTCATCGATCATGCCGCAGAAGAAGAACCCCGACGTGCCGGAGCTGGCGCGCGGCAAGACGGGCCGCGTTTACGGCCATCTCACGGCGCTGCTCGTGCTGATGAAGGGCCAGCCGCTCGCGTACAACAAGGACAACCAGGAGGACAAGGAGCCGGTATTCGACGCGGCCGACACGGTGCTCGATACGCTGCGCGCGTTCGCCGAGATGGTGCCGGGCATCGAGGTCGACGCGCAGGCGATTCGCCGCGCCGCCGCCGAGGGCCACTCGACCGCGACCGACCTGGCCGACTATCTGGTAAGAAAGGGCGTGCCGTTTCGCGACGCGCACGAGGCGGTGGCGCGGGCGGTGCGGCTCGCCACCGAGCGCGGCTGCGAACTGGCGGCGTTGTCGCTGACCGAGCTGCAAGGCTTCGCACCGGCGATCTGCGCCGACGTGCTCGCGGTGCTGACGCCCGAAGGTTCGGTCGCCGCGCGCAACCACGTCGGTGGCACGGCGCCGGCGCGCGTCAGCGAACAAGTCGAGCGCTGGCGCGCTCGGCTGGCGCTGCGTTGAGGCAAGCCCCCATCCACCGCAACAAGGTGCCCGGCTAACATCCGCCGACGCCGCACCGGAAAGGAGCAGACAGCGATGGATCGTATGTTGCGCGTTGCTCGCGCGATCGACGGGCTGAACGAGCGCATCGGCCGCACCGTGCTGTGGCTGGTGCTGGCCGCGGTGCTGATCAGCGCAGCCAACGCGGTCGTGCGCAAGATCTTCAGCATCGGGTCGAATGCCTGGCTCGAGCTGCAGTGGTACCTGTTCTCCGCGGTGTTCCTGCTGGGTGCGGGCTATACGTTCCTGCGCAACGCCCACGTGCGCATCGATTTCGTCTCCGGTCGGCTCAGCGCCAGGGCGCGCTCGGTCATCGACGTCGTCGGCATCGTCGTTTTCGTGCTGCCGCTGAGCTTTCTGATGATCGACCTGTCTTGGCCGATCTTCACGCGCGCCTGGCAAAGCGGCGAGATGTCGCAGAACGCCGGCGGACTCATTCGCTGGCCGATCTATCTGCTGATCCCGGCCGGATTCGGTTTGCTGGCGCTGCAAAGCGTCTCGGAGCTGATCAAGCGCGTCGCGTTTCTGCGCGGCGTCATCCCCGACCCGATTCCGCTGGGCGCCGATCACGGCCCGCAAGCCGCGCTCGCCAGCGGGCAGGAGGCCCGTTAAATGGCTGCGCTCGTCGGCGAGCACTTCGTCCCGCTGTTGTTCGTCGGGCTACTCGTATTCTTGCTGACCGGGTTCCCGGTCGCTTTTGCGCTGGCCGCCACCGGACTGCTGTTCGGCGTCGTCGGCATGGAAGCGGGCCTGTTTCCGGCGACGCTGTTCCAGGCGCTGCCGCTGCGCTTGTTCGGCATCATGCAGAACGACACGCTGCTGGCGATCCCCTTCTTCACGTTGATGGGGATCATCCTGGAGCGCAGCCGCATGGCGGAGGACCTGCTCGAGACCATCGGCCAGGTGTTCGGGCCGGTGCGCGGCGGACTTGCACTGGCGGTCATCTTCGTCGGCGCGCTGCTCGCCGCCACGACCGGCGTGGTCGCCGCCGCGGTCATCTCGATGGGTCTGATCTCGCTGCCGATCATGCTTCGCTACAACTACAACCGCGTGATCGCGACCGGCGTGATCACCGCATCCGGGACGCTGGCGCAGGCGATTCCTCCCTCGCTGGTGCTGATCGTGCTCGCGGATCAACTGGGGCGTTCGGTCGGTGACATGTACGCGGGCGCGTTGCTCCCCGCGCTGCTGCTGGTCGGCTGCTACGCGCTGTTCGTCATCGCGATCGCGTTGCTGCGGCCGCACTGGGTGCCAGCTTTGCCCCGGGAGGCACGGGCCTTTCGCGAATCCGACGGCGCCAGCGGCCACCGCTCGCTGATCGTGCTGATGGCCGTAGCCGTCGCGGCGGCATTCGCGTGGAGCCGCGGGCACGACGCGCTGCTGGGCCCGCTGCTTCAACGCGATCGTCCGGCGCCGACGGACGAGATCGTCGTGTTGTCGTTGACCGTTGCGGCCCTCGTGGCGCTGCTGCTGGCAGTCGGCAACCGTTTGCTGAAGCTCGGGTTGTTGTCGCAGTTGGCCGAGCGCGTGACGTTCGTTCTGATCCCGCCGTTGGTGTTGATCTTCCTGGTCCTCGGCACGATCTTCCTCGGCGTCGCCACGCCGACCGAGGGCGGCGCGATGGGCGCGACCGGAGCGCTGATCATGGCGATCGCGCGCCGCCGTCTCACATGGGCGCTGCTGATACAGGCGCTCGAAAGCACGGCACGGCTGTCGTGCTTCGTCGTGTTCATCCTGATCGGCGCCACGGTGTTCAGCTTTACGTTCAACGCGGCCGACGGCCACTACTGGATCGAAAGCCTCTTCCGCGATCTGCCCGGAGGTCAGCTCGGCTTCCTACTGATCGTGAACCTGCTGGTCTTCGTGCTCGGTTTCTTCATCGATTTCTTCGAAATCGCGTTCATCGTCGTGCCGCTGCTCGCGCCGGTCGCGGAGAAGATGAACATCGATCTGATCTGGTTCGGCGTCATTCTGGCGCTCAATCTGCAGACCTCCTTCCTGACGCCGCCTTTCGGCTTCGCGCTTTTCTATCTGCGCAGCGTCGCCGCGCGCAGCGACTACATCGACCGCGTGACCAAGAAAACCATCCCCGGGGTGACGACCGCGCAGATCTACCGCGGCAGCATCGCTTTCATCGTCCTTCAACTGGCGATGGTCGCAGTGGTCGTCGCGTTTCCTCAGCTCGTCATCGGAGGTTTGGACCGCGGACCGCAGATCGACCCGGAAAAGATCCGCATCGAGATTCCCCCGGCCATCGAGTACGAAGCGACCGATCCGGCTGAGGGGCCGACGCCGCCGGGCCAGCCCGCGGACGCGTCGGCGCAGGAGGAAGACCCGATGAAGGCAATCCTGCGCTCGCTGCAGGAGCAGAAGAAGTAAGTCCGCGGGCCGGTTGCTCACGACAAAACGCCCCGCCGCGGCGGGGCGTTTTGTCTCGCGGCAAGGGCGATCAGAGCTTTTGCGCGGACATGAAGTTGTCGAACTCGCGTTCGGTCACGCGGAACCACAACACCTGGTCGGCGCGGAACTTGGACCAATCCTGCCAGATCCTCTTCCAGTTCGGGTTCTTCGCCGCGATTTCCGCATACAACGACTCCGCCGCCTTGAACGCCGCGACCATCACCGGGCGCGGCATCGGCCGCAGGATCGCGCCGCCGGCGACCAGGCGCTTGAGCGCCGCCGGGTTGCGCGCGTCGTAGCGCGCCTGCATGACCACGTGCGCCTGCGTCGCGGCGGCTTCGACCATCGGCTTGTATTCGGCCGGCAGCGCATCCCAAGCCTTCTGGTTCACATACAGCGAAAGCTGCGGACCGCCCTCCCACCAGCCGGGGTAGTAGTAATACTTCGCGACCTTGTGGAAGCCGAGCTTCTCGTCGTCGTACGGGCCCACCCACTCGGTGGCGTCAATCGTGCCCTTTTCCAGCGCGGGATAGATCTCGCCACCGGGAATGTTCTGCGGCACGCCGCCGATGCGCTCCAGCACCTTGCCGCCGAAGCCGCCGATGCGCATCTTCAGGCCCTTGATGTCGGCCAGGCTCTTGATCTCCTTGCGGTACCAGCCGCCCATCTGCGCGCCGGTATTGCCCATCACGAAGTTCACGATGTTGTAGTTCTTGTAGAACTCGCGCATCAGCTTCATGCCGTTGCCGTCGAACATCCACGCCGTCTGCTGGCGGTAGTTCAGGCCGAACGGCACCGCGCAGTCGAACGCGAACGCCTCGTCCTTGCCGAAGAAGTAGTACGGTGCCGTGTGCGCGCACTCGACGGTGCCGTTCTGCACGGCATCGACGACGCCGAACGGCGGCACCAGCTCGCCGCCCGCATGCACACTGACCTCGAACTTGCCGCCGCTGGCCTCCTTCACGAATTTCGCAAAAACCTCGGCCGCACCGAAGATGGTGTCCAGCGCCTTCGGAAAGCTCGACGCCAAGCGCCAGCGGATGCTCGCCTGGGCATGCACCGCGGGCGCGGCAACCGCCGCGGCAGTCGCGGCGGCACCCGCCACGGCCCTGTGGATAAAGGAACGACGTTGCATGGGGTCTCCTCGATCGTTGGGTAGTGAGGTTTGCGGAGAGGGTGTCGCGATCGTGCCTTTCGTCGCCTTGGCCGGCCGAGCCGCGCAAGCCTCGTCCTGCGCGCCATTGTAGCCACGCGCCCCACGGCGGATGCGGCCGGGCCGCTCAAGCGCCGCCGACGGTCATGCCTTCGACGATCACCGAACCGGCAATCTTCGAGCCGCGAGTCACCCGGTCGGTGCCGACCGCGACGATGCGGCGGAACATCTCGCGCAGATTGCCTGCGATCGTGATCTCCTCGACCGGATAGGCGATCTCGCCGCGTTCGACCCAGAACCCGCAGGCGCCGCGCGAATAGTCGCCGGTCACGTAGTTGATGCCCTGGCCGATCAGCTCCGTCACCAGCAGCCCGGTGCCGAGCTCGCGCAGCATCGCCTCGAAGTCGTCGCCGGGCGCGGTCAGCGTAGATCGCAGCTCGAGATTGTGCGCGCCGCCAGCGTTGCCGGTCGTCTTCATACCGAGCTTGCGCGCCGAATACGTCGAAAGGAAATAGCCGTTCAGCGTTCCGCCCTCGACCACGTCGCGCCGCTGGCCGCGCACGCCTTCCTCGTCGAAGGGGCTCGAGCCGAGCGCGCGCGGAACAAATGGATCCTCGCGGATCGACACGTGGTCGGCGAACAGCGGCGCGCCGAGCGCATCGACCAGGAAAGACGCCTTGCGGTACAGCGCGCCGCCGCTGGCGGCCTGGACGAAGTTGCCGAGCAGCCCGCACGCCAGCGGTGCCTCGAACAGAACCGGGCACTGGCGCGTGGCCAGCTTGCGCGCCGCGAGCCGCGCCAGCGCGCGCCGCGCCGCATACGCGCCGATCGCCTCGGGCGCGGCCAGTTCTTCCGGCACGCGCGCTGAGCTGTACCAGTCGTCGCGCTGCATACCGTCGCGGCCCTTGGCGATCGGCGCCACCGAAATCGAGTGGCGCGAAAACGGATAACCCGCGGCGAAGCCGCGCGTATTGGCGAGGATGAAGTGGCCCGACGAGGTGTAGACGTTCGCCCCTTCCGAGTTGACGATCTGCGGGCTCACGTCGAATGCGGCCTGCTCGCCGCGGCGCGCGATCTCGATGGCCGCGTCGGCATCCAGATTCCACGGATGAAACAGATCGAGGTCGCGCGGGGCGCGCTCGAGCGACTCGTCGTCGGGCAGCCCTGCCGCCTCATCCTCGGCGGTGAAGCGCGCGATGTTGTGTGCGGCCTCGACCGCCTGCCGCACGGCCTGCGGCGAGAAGTCCGACGTCGACGCATGCCCGCGGCGCTTGCCGAGGTAGACGGTCACCGCGAGTCCCTTGTCGCGCGTGTGCTCGATCGTCTCGACCCGCATCTTGCGCGTGGCCACCGACAGTCCGACCGACTCGCTGGCTTCGCACGAGGCGTCGCTCGCGCCGAGCGATCGTGCGTGGTCGAGCGCGGCGAGCGCCAATTCGCGCAGCCGATCGTCGGACAGGGAGAAGATCGAACTCATCGACACCTCGTTTCCCCTCTCGGGGCGCCGCTATCATAGCCGGCGATGATCGATCCGACCCTCGACCAACGCCCGAGCAAGACGCAGCGCAAGCAGGCGATGACCGCGTTGCAGGCGCTCGGCGCCGAACTCGTGAAGCTCGCGCCCGAGCAGCGCGCGCGCATCGAGCTGCCGGACGCGCTGCGCGAGGCGATCGACTTCGTCGACCGCATCGCGAGCCACGAGGCGCGCCGGCGCCAGATGCAGTACATCGGCAAGCTGATGCGTTCGGTCGACGCCGACGCGATCCGCGCGGCGATCGGCCGCGCGACCGGCGACTCGAAGGAAGCGGTCGCCCTGCTGCACCGCGCCGAACGCTGGCGCGACCGCCTGCTCGACGACGACGCCGCGCTGGCCGAATTCCTCGGCGCGCATCCGCGGATCGACGCGCAGCGTCTTCGTTCGATGATCCGCGCGGCGCGCCGCGAACGCGCCGCCGGCCAGCCGCCGAAGCACGCGCGCGCGCTGTACCGCTGGCTGCACGACACCCTCGGTGCGGAGGCCCGACAATGAGGGCACGGCGTGCGCATCCGGACGAGCTCGTCGTCGGCCTGGTGTCGATCTCCGACCGCGCCTCGGCCGGCGTCTATCCGGATCAGGGTTTGCCCGGACTGCGCGAATGGCTCGGCCGCGCGCTGAAGTCGCCGTGGCAGGCGCACGAGCGGCTGATTCCCGACGAGCGCGCGACGATCGAGGCCGCGTTGATCGAACTGGTCGATGTCGTCGGCTGCGATCTGGTACTGACCACCGGCGGCACGGGTCCGGCGCGGCGCGACGTGACACCGGAGGCGACGCTCGCGGTGGCCACGCGCGAGATGCCCGGCTTCGGCGAGCAGATGCGGCGCATTTCGCTCGAATTCGTTCCGACCGCGATCCTGTCGCGCCAGGTCGGCGTGCTGCGGGAGACGGCCGACCACGCCGCACTGATCATCAACCTGCCCGGACAACCGAAGGCAATCCAGGAGACGCTCGAAGGCCTGAAGGCCGCCGACGGCACGGTCAAGGTGCCGGGCATCTTCGCCGCGGTGCCCTACTGCATCCAGTTGATCGGCGGGCCCTACGTCGAAACGAACGACGCGGTGTGCAAGGCGTTCCGGCCCAAGACGGCGCTGCGCGCCTGACGGGTCGGATCGCGGACTGCGGATTGCGCTGACCTCAGTCTGCACGAATCGCGCCATCGCGTGCGTGCCCTCGCTCCCCGCCCGCGACAACCGATGAACACGACCCCGCAATCCACAATCCGCGATCCGCAATCCGATCTGCTCGATGCCGTCGAACTGCACACGGGCGCGCAACCGGACGCGGCGGTGATCTGGCTGCACGGCCTGGGCGCCGACGGCTACGACTTCGTTCCGGTCGTGCGCGAGCTGGCGGCGCTCGGTGCGCCGCCGGCGCGCTACGTGTTTCCGCACGCGCCGATGATCCCGGTGACCATCAACGGCGGCTCCGTGATGCGCGCCTGGTACGACATCCTCGGCACCGACCTCGTGCGGCGCGAGGACGAGGCGGGCATTCGCGCGTCGCAGGCCGCGGTCGAACGCCTGATCGAACGCGAGGTCGAGCGCGGCATTGCGCCGGCGCGCATCGTGCTCGCCGGGTTTTCGCAGGGCGGCGCGATCGCGCTGCAGACCGGGCTGCGCCGGCCGCAGCCGCTCGCGGGGCTCGTTGCGCTGTCGTGCTACCTGCCGCTTGCCGATGCGATCGAGGCGGAGCGCCATCCGGCGAGCGCAGGGGTGCCGATCCTGCTTGCGCACGGCAACGCCGATCCGATCGTGCCGGTCGCGCGCGGCGCCGCCTCGCGCGACCGCCTCGCCGCGCTGGGTTATCCGGTGCAGTGGCACGAATACCCGATGCCGCACTCGGTCTGCGCCGACGAGATCCGCGACATCGCCCCGTTCCTGACGACGGTGCTGCGCTGAGCGAACGGCGCGGCGCGCAGGCGGCGCTGCGCTTTCCGCCGGTTTCCGTGTAGGAAAAGCTCCGACAGATCGCGTGCGCAAGCTGCGCGAGCGGGCCGCTTTTTCGGCCACCGCAAGCCCGCAACCGCAGCAACAATGCGTGCCATCGCAGGACGCCGCTACGAAGCGTCCGCAGCATTCATCAATCGCGACCTAGTGGGGGCAGGACATGAACGCGCCAGATGTACGCGCGCAGCCGCGCCGGTACACACAGCTTCCGCGCTACTTCCGCTGGTTTTCCGATCACTGCGTGCTGCGCCAGCTCGACGAATCCGACGCGGTGCGCATCGCGGACGCCGTATCCCGTCCGGCGTTCGAGCGCTGCGGCACGCGGGCGGCGCCGTGCGGTGCTGCCGAGATCGCCCAGTTCGTTCACGCCGCGCAGTCCGACTGGCAGCGCGGCACGCGTTACGCGATGGCGCTGCTGCGCAAGCACACGCACGAGTTCGTCGGCTGGATCGAAGTGCGCGCGACCGCCGAACGCGGCACGTGGACGCTGGACTGGTTCGTGCACCCGCGCTTCGCCGACTCGGCGATCGCAGCCGAGGCGCTTACGGCCCCCGCCGACCTGATGTTCTCCGTGCTCGACGCGCAGCGGCTGCTCGCGAACTGTCCGCGCGGCCACGCCGACTTCGAGCGGATGCTCAACGACGCCGGTTTCATCGAACTGGCGCCGGTCGGAAGCCCCGATCGCGCCACCGGCCGTCCCCGCCCGACGGCTTTGCACGAACTCGGGCGGCGCGACTGGCTCGCGATGTGCCGCGCGCGCGAAGCGTCGCCGTCGCCGACGGCCGGCACGACGCTCGGCCGGCGCATCGAGCTGGCGCTCGCGTAACCCGTTGTCCCTCCTCGAGAGCAGTCTCGGGCGGCCGTGCGCCGCCCGCTTTTCTCAGTCCCGACCCCGGTCGATGCTGAACTTGCCCGCGCCGAACGCCATTACCATCAGCATGCCGCCGAAGATCGCCAGGTTCTTCCAGAACGCCAGCATCTCCGGATACTGCTTGTCGGCCGCTAGCGTCCAGTAGGGGTGAAACAGGAACATCGTCGCCAGCGTGAAGATCGCGATGGCGAGCGCGGCCCAGCGCGTTTTCCAGCCGACGATCAGCGCGATTCCGCCAACGACCTCGACGACGATCGCGATGACGGCGCCGACTTCGGGCAGCGGCAAGCCTTTGGACGCGATGTAGCTCGCCGTCCCGGCGAATCCCCCGATCTTCGCGATGCCCGATTTCACGAATATCCCCGCGAGCGCGATGCGCCCGATCAACGCGAACAGGCCCTGCAGCTTGTTCATGGTGCGTCCTCCTCGGTTCAGGGCAAGTCGAACCAGCACGTCGGCCGCGCTGCCTACGCCCGGCACGACACCGGGTGCGGCGGAAATCATCACAGCAACGCCGACCGCAGGCTCATTCCCATTGAGCGTGATTGCATCGCGCGCAGCTTGGGCGTAGGGGTGCCGGGCACACCCGACCGCCGGCCCTTGGCGCTCAAAAAGCCTGCGCCGAACGCGGCGGCGCAGCGGCCGGAGCACCCGACGACGCGGGTGTCGCGAACGCGTAGCGGTTCTTGCCTTTGAGCTTCGCCTCGTACATCGCCAGGTCCGCAAGCTGCAGCAACCGCTCCAGGTCGCGCCCCTGCTCGGGCGCGAGCGCGATGCCGAGGCTCGCCGACACCGTACCGGGCCAGCCCCCGGCCAGCAACACCGGCTGCGCGACCGCCTGCAGGATACGCACCGCGATCCGCTCGACATCGGTGCGCGAGCCCACGTCCGGAATCAGCATCGCGAACTCGTCGCCGCCGCGGCGCGCGACCGTGTCCTGCGGCCGCAGCACGCGCGCCAGCCGCAGCGCGACCTCGCGCAGCACGGTGTCGCCGACCTTGTGGCCGTGCCGATCGTTGATCTCCTTGAAGCCATCCAGGTCGATCGCGATGACCGCGCACTGCGAATTGCGCAGCGCCGGCGCGGCGAGCGCCGCCGCAGCGCGTGCGGCCAGCAAGCGGCGATTCGGCAGACCGGTGAGTTCGTCATGTTGCGCGTCGTGCAGCGCTTCGGCTTCGCGGCGGCGGATGTGGTCGATGTCCGCCAGCACGAGCACGTATTCGCGCGGCGCGATCGAACGCGCGGTCAGCTGACACCACGCGGTCGGCGCGCCGCGCGCGCCGCGCCTGATCTGGACCTCTCGCACGGCGGCGCGATCCTCGGCGCGCGCCGCTTCGGCCGCGGCGGCGATCGCCTCCCATTCCTCGGGAGCGACGAAGTACTCGGCGATCGGCGTGCGTGCGAGCACGGCGGGCAGCGTCTGCATCAGATGCAGAAACGCGTCGTTGCAGCGCGCGATCAGGCCGTCCTTGACCACGGCGATCGCCTGCCCCGCGGAGTCGAGCACCGTCCGTTCGATGCGCAGCGCCTCCGCAAGCCGCCGTTCGCGCTGCTTTAGCATCGTCAGATCCGCGTTCATGCCGATGGCGCCGGCGAAGGCGCCGTCGCCCGCCTTCAAGGGCACGGCGCTGACCGACACGATCAGCCGCTGCCCGTCCCTGGCCCGGTGCGTCATCTCGACGTCGCGCAGCGCCTGCCCGCGCGCGAGCCGCTCGAGCGCGGCGCGCGCCGCGCTTTGCTCGACGTGCGTCGCGAGCAGGATGTCGACCGGCCGGCCGATCAGCTCGTTCGGCTCGTAGCCGTAGATTTCGCGCGCCGCGCGGCGGCTCGCGAAGGTGAAGTTGAACTGCGCATCGCACGCCCAGATCAGGCTGGTGGACGCTTCGACCAGGGCCTTGTAGTGCGCCTTGCTCCGGCGCAGCCGGTCGATTTCGGAAAGCTGCTGCGGCGAGGCGATCGTGTCGAGCACGAGCACGACCGGCGCGTCCACCGCGTCGGGCGGCAACTCCGCCAACGGCACGTACGGCAGCACGTGGCTGCGCAGGACGATGCGGCCGCCCGCGCGCGTATGGCGGGCGTTGATCAGGTCGAAGGTCGGCCGCCCTTTCAAAGCGCGCGCGATCGCCTGCGTCAGGTCGTCGCGCGTGCTGTCGGGGAAGCCGAAAGCCTCGATCCAGCGCGGGCGCTTTTCGGCATCCTGTACGAGACCCCAGCGCCACGGTTCCTTGCCGCGAAGCTGCGCGATGCGCCCGCTGGCGTCGATCATCCACACGAGCACGGGCAGCCGCGCGAGCAGGTCGTCAGGGGCGCTCGCGGCCACACCCGCCCCGGCGGGCGTGATCGTCCCGATCAGCGGGGGCCACGCCGTGGTCGCGGCCCGCGCGACGCACACGACGCGCAGGTCGCGCGCCTTGCCCGCGGGGTCGAGCAGGGTCACGGTCTGATCGAACACCCGCCCCCCGCGCAACGCGGCGGCAAAGGCCGCCGTGACGCGCGCCCGCTGCGCCGGCTCGACCGCGTGCAGCAACGGGAATTCGAGCGGCCCGGCGGCGGGCGCATCGGGCGCGATCAAGCCGGGCGGAACGAACAGGCGCCCTTCGCCGTCGCGGTACCACGGTTCCCCCTGTTGGCCGCCGATCCAGTCGGCAAAGCGACGCGCGTCGTCGGCCAGTCCTGGCTCGCGCCCTTCTTCGGGCGCGGAGGCCGGTCTGGACGCTGCCTCCCACGGGCGCGTCAGCGCGATGACGAGCGCGGAGTCGGCGCGTCCCGGCCGCAGCGCGCGCACGCGCCCGCTCCACGCGCTACCCGCGCCGACAGGCGTGATCTCGACGGCGCGACCGTCGGCGATCGTGCGCAGCGGATCGAGCGCCTCGAGCGGTTCGGCCCGCAGGCACTCCTCCACGCGCAGGCCGATCAGCTCGCGTTCGGTTCGCCCGAAAAGCTGCGCTGCGGGACCGTTCACCTCCGCGATGCGACCGTTGCGCACGACGACGATGGGCGACGGCACCGCACGGATCGCCATCGTCCAGCCGAAGCGCGTTCCTCCGTCGGCCGGTGCGCGCAGCACATGCGCCGCGCGACGCAGGCGCAGCGCGGCGTTGGCGCGACCGATCCACCACGTCGCGATGAGCCAGACCGGGAATCCGATCGCAAAGGCGTCGAGCCGGAAGCCGTTGCGGCTGACCACGAGCAGGGTCAGCGCGACCCAGCCCGCGAAGTACAGCGCCCATGCGCGCCGCCAGTCGGCCAGGGCGAGTGCCGACAGGAGCAGCGCACCGCCGGCGGCAAACGCGATGCTGCTGCTGCCGGGGCGTTGCGGCGGCACGATCGAGCCGAGCAGCGCGGCCCACAGCATCAGCTCGGCGGCGTAGCTGAGCAGGTAGAACTGCGCGGCGCGCGCCACCGCCGTCACCGGGGTCCGCGCCTGCGCATTCTCCGAGGCGACGACGAAGCGCACTGCGGCGTTCAAAGCGAACGCGGCCAGCCACCACCAGACCGCAGGCGCGCGGTCGAGCGCGGCCAGCACCGCGATCGCACCGAACACGAACACCGCCAGCAGCAAGCGCCGTTCCAGCGCGAACGACGCGCGCAGGTCGGCCGCGGCGGTCGCGTCCGGAAGCCGGCGGCCGGACGCCTTCTTGCTGGACTGGCTCTGTTGCATTTCGCTGGCCGAACGCCGCGCCCGATCAGCCGAACCGCGGGGATTTGCCTACCAAATTTCAGGGACGGCGGCATGCTAGCGACGCCCCTCCTGCCGGGCAATTGCCGAGCGTCGGGTCGGAGGCAGTTACGACGCCTGGACGAAGCGCAGCACACGGCTCACGCCCGCGAGGTTTCCGCTCGCCGGGGCAGGCGTCGGGGCGCGGCGGCTCGCATTGCTTCGGTGTCGCGAGCGGCTTGTCCGCCGCCTGCTCAACGGCGAAGCGGAAACGATTCCTGCCGCCCGCCTTGGCCTCGTACATCGCCGCATCGGTGCGCGCCGGCAGCGCCGACGCGAGCCCGACCCACCATGCGAGCCCCTGCAGCAGGCGATCGTCGCGCCCAGCACGGGTACGATCGCGCAGCCGAACGCGAGGTTGCCGAGCCAGGTGAACCGGCCGAGCTCGATCGCCAGCCGCAGCAGTTCGGCGGCTGCGATGGGACAGGTCTTCACGTGAATGGGGTTCGGCTTCGCAGCGGCCTTCGCGGCCGCCTTCCGGACCTGTTCCGATCTTTCGGCACCACCCCGGGTGGCATAACCACGCACGCCCACGTCGCACTCCGCTGATCGCACGTCGCTCCGTGTTTTGCGTCTATCGCGGCCGTTTCGCCCCCTCGCCCACCGGTCCCTTGCATGCCGGCTCGCTCGCCGCCGCGCTGGCGAGCTGGCTCGACGCGCGCGCGCAGCACGGCATCTGGCTCGTTCGCATCGAGGATCTCGATCCGCCGCGCGAAGTGCCGGGAGCGGCCGCGGCGATCGTGCGCACACTCGCACGCTTCGGGCTCGAGTCGGACGAACCGGTCGTCCTGCAAAGCCGGCGCGGCGCGTTGTACGAAGCCGCGTTCGCACGCCTGCGCGCTGCCGGCCTCGTCTACCCGTGCACCTGCTCGCGCAAGGATGCCGACGACGCGGCGCGTGCGGCCGGCCTCAAGAGCAGCGTCTATCCCGGCACCTGTCGCGAGCGGCCCGCCGGCGCGCGCAGCCGTGCAGCCTGGCGCGTGCGCGTGCCGGACGCGACGATCGCCTTCGTCGATCGCGCCTGCGGGCGCTTCGCGCAGGATCTCGCGCGCGAGGTCGGCGACTTCGTCGTGCGGCGCGCCGACGGCCCTTGGGCCTACCAGCTCGCGGTCGTGGTCGACGATGCGGAACAGGGCATCACCGACGTGGTACGCGGCGCCGATTTGCTCGACAACACGCCGCGCCAGATCTTTCTTCAGCGCGCGCTCGGGCTTGCCACGCCGCGCTACCTGCACATTCCGGTCGTGACCAACGAACGGGGCGAAAAACTCTCGAAGCAGACCGGTGCGCGGGCGCTGACCGACGACGTGCGCGTCGAACTGCAGCGCGCGGCAGAACATCTCGGGCTGCCGTGCATCGGTGCCGACACGCGCGAGGCGTTTCTGATGCGCGCGATCGAACTGTGGCGCGAGCGACGGCTCGCCGGCCCTACAATCGCGGCCGAGGAGCAACCCCGTGGCTGACGACACCGACATCCCGATCCTGCGCCGCATCCTGCACGACCACCGCCGTATCGCGGTGGTCGGCATCTCCGCCGAGTGGCACCGGCCGAGCTACTTCGTCGGCAAGTACCTGCTCGAGCACGGCTACACGATGATTCCGGTCAATCCCAAGTACGCCGAAGTCCTCGGTGCGCGCTGCTATCCGGATCTGAAGACCGCCGCGCGCGAAGCGGGGCTGATCGAGGTCGTCGACTGCTTTCGCAGGTCCGAGGACATTCCGGCGCTGGCCGACGACGCGATCGCGATCGGCGCCAAGGTGCTGTGGATGCAACTGGGCGTCGTCAACGAAGCCGCGGCGCGCAAGGCACGCGCCGCGGGGCTCGACGTCGTGATGGACCGCTGCGTGAAGATCGAACACGGCCGGCTCTTCGGCGGCCTGAACTGGGCGGGTGTCAACACGCGCATCGTGTCGAGCAAGCGACCGCGGCAGCTTCCTTACTGACCATGGACAGACAATTCGGCATCGAAACGCTGTGCCTGCACGCCGGCCAGTTGCCCGACCCGGTGACCGGCAGCCGCGCGCAGCCGATCTACCAGACGACGAGCTACGTGTTCGACAGCGCGGATCACGCGGCGAGTCTCTTCAACCTGCAGACCTTCGGCAACGTCTACTCGCGCATCAGCAACCCGACGGTGGCGGTGTTCGAGGAGCGCGTGGCCGCGCTGGAAAACGGCCGCGCGGCGCTGGCGACCGCCAGCGGCATGGCCGCGCAACTGACCGCGATCCTGGCGATCGTTCAGCCCGGCAGCCACATCGTCGCCTCGTCGCTGCTGTATGGCGGCACGTACTCGCAGTTCGCGGTGACGCTGCCGAAAATGGGCATCGAAACGACGTTCGTCGATCCGGACGATCCGGAGAACTTCCGCCGTGCGCTCAAGCCCAACACGCGGCTCGTGTACGGCGAGACGCTCGGCAACCCGAAGATCAACGTCCTCGACATCGAGCCGATCGCGGCGATCGCCCACGAGGCGGGTATCCCGCTGATGATCGACAACACGATGCCCACGCCGTACCTGTGCCGGCCGTTCGACTTCGGCGCCGACATCGTCGTGCACTCGGCGACCAAATACATGGGCGGCCACGGCACCACGATCGGCGGTGTGCTGGTGGAGTCCGGCCGCTTCGACTGGGGCAACGGCAAGTTCCCCGACATGGTGCTGCCGTCCAAGGGCTATCACGGCGTGAAGTTCTGGGAGACCTTCGGCGACTTCGCGTACACGATGAAGGCGCGCTTCGAGGTGCTGCGCGTGCACGGCGCGTCGCTCGCGCCGCTTTCGGCCTGGCTGCTGCTGCAGGGGCTGGAGACGCTGCACGTGCGGATGGAACGGCACGTGCAAAACGCGCGGCGCGTCGCGCAGTTCCTGGAAGCGCACCCGCGGGTGGCGTGGGTCAACTGGCCGGGACTGAAGTCGAGCCCCTACTACGCGCTGGCGAAGAAGTACCTGCGCTCGATCGACGGTGAACCCGGCGCTTCCAGCGTGATGACGTTCGGCATCAAGGGCGGTGCGGCAGCCGGCGAAAAGTTCATCGACAGCCTGCAGTTCCTGTCGCATCTGGCGAACATCGGCGACGCGAAATCGCTCGTCATCCACCCGGCCTCCACGACGCACCGCCAGCTTTCGGAGCACGAGCAGCGCGCCGCCGGCGTGTTGCCGGAAATGGTGCGGCTGTCGATCGGCATCGAGTCGATCGACGACATCCTGTGGGATCTGGAGCAGGCGCTGGCGAAAAGCGCCTGACGCGCCTCAGCGCTTCGCGCCGCCGAGCAGCGCGGCCACCCGGGTCGGTTTGCGCGTGCGCGGCTCAGCCTCCTCTGCCGTCTTGGCTCGCGCTTCCTCGCCTTCGGTCGCGGCGGGTTCGTAGGGCCTGGTGAAAAATTCGTCCACCGGCGCCGGCGGCGCGGCATGGGAACGTTCGCGTCGTTCGCCGCGCTCGCGCCGCGGCGCGCGCCGCACCTCGAGCGGCCGGATGTCGAACTTCTGCTTGGTGAGCCGCTCGATCGCCTGCACGCCGCGTTCGTCGGCGCCCGTCATCAGCATGATCGCCAGCCCGGTCGCGCCGGCGCGACCGGTGCGGCCGATGCGATGCACGTAGTCCTCGGGGTTGAACGGCACGTCGTAGTTGATGACGACCGGCAGCTCGACGATGTCCAACCCGCGGGCCGCCACGTCGGTGGCGACCAGCACCTCGATGTCGCCGCGCTTGAAGCCTTCGAGCGCCTTCATGCGCTCGTCCTGCGTCTTGTCGCCGTGAATCGCGTCGGCATTCACGCCCGCCTTCTGCAACTGGCGCGCCAAGCGCCGGCATTCAATCTTGGCGTTGACGAACACCAGCACCTGCTTCAGCCGCCCGCCGCCGGCGCCGCGTGTGGCGAGCAGCGTGAGCAACGCGTCGGTCTTCTCCGACTCGTGGACCTTGATCACCTCCTGCGTGATCAGATCGGCGGTCGCGTTGCGGCGTGCGACTTCGATCAGCACCGGGTCGCGCAGGAAGCTGGCGGCGAGCTTCTTGATCTCCTCGGAGAACGTCGCCGAGAACATCAGGCTCTGGCGGTCGCGCGGCAGCAGGTTCAGGATGCGCGAGATATCGGGCAGGAAGCCCATGTCGAGCATCCGGTCGGCTTCGTCGAGCACGACGATCTGCACCTGCGAAAGGCTCGTGTTCTTCTGCTGGATGTGGTCGAGCAGGCGGCCCGGCGTGGCGATCACGACCTCGCAGCCCTTGCGCAGCGCCTCGGTTTGGGGGTCCATGTCGACGCCGCCGTACACGCAGGTCACGCGCAGCGCGGTCTTGGATGCGTACTTTTTCAGGTTGTCCGCAACCTGCTCCGCGAGTTCGCGCGTCGGTGTCAGCACGAGGCCGCGCACCGGATGGCGTGCCGGCGACATGCTGGTGTTCGCGTGCGGCAGCAACCGCTGCAGCATCGGCAAACCGAATCCGGCGGTCTTGCCGGTGCCCGTCTGCGCCGCGCCCATCACGTCGCGGCCTTTGAGCACGACAGGGATCGCATTGCTTTGGATCGGCGTGGGTACGGCGTAGCCCATCTCCTTGACCGCCGCGACGATCAGCGGGTCGAGGCCGAAGTGATCAAAGTCGTGATAGTCGGACATGTACTGGCGGGCCGTGTTGGACTCGAACCGACGACCAAGGGAGCGAGCGCCGAGCAGGGTGAGGCGCGAGCGAGTCCCCTCAGCGCCGTCAGGCGCTGAGGGGACTCGGCGACGATGTCTAGCATAGCTTTGGTGGGCCGTGTTGGACTCGAACCAACGACCAAGGGATTATGAGTCCCCTGCTCTGACCGACTGAGCTAACGGCCCCTTCGGCGAGCAGCGTATTCGATCCGACGGCCCGACCACGCGCTACTCCAGAAAGCTCTTCAGCTTGTCGCTGCGGCTCGGGTGCCGCAGCTTGCGCAGCGCCTTGGCCTCGATCTGGCGGATACGCTCGCGCGTAACGTCGAACTGCTTGCCGACTTCTTCCAGCGTGTGATCGGTCGACATCTCGATGCCGAAGCGCATTCGCAGCACCTTCGCTTCGCGCGGCGTCAGCGAATCCAGCACATCCTTCGTGACCTCGGCCAGGCTGTTGTACTGCGCGGCGTCGACCGGCGCCACGGTCGACGTGTCCTCGATGAAGTCGCCCAGATGCGAATCGTCGTCGTCGCCGATCGGCGTCTCCATGCTGATCGGCTCCTTGGCGATCTTCAGGATCTTGCGGATCTTGTCCTCGGGCATCTCCATCTTGGCCGCGAGTGTGGCCGGATCGGGCTCCTGCCCCGTCTCCTGCAGGATCTGGCGGCTGATCCGGTTCATCTTGTTGATCGTCTCGATCATGTGCACGGGGATGCGGATCGTGCGCGCCTGATCCGCGATCGAGCGCGTGATCGCCTGGCGGATCCACCACGTGGCGTAGGTCGAGAACTTGTAGCCGCGGCGGTATTCGAACTTGTCGACCGCCTTCATCAGGCCGATGTTGCCTTCCTGGATCAGATCGAGAAACTGCAGGCCGCGGTTGGTGTACTTCTTGGCGATCGAGATCACCAGACGCAGGTTCGCCTCGGTCATCTCGCGCTTGGCCTTGCGCGCCTTCGCCTCGCCGGTGGCCATCTGCTTGTAGACCTCGCGCAGGTCCTTCAGCGGCAGCACGACGCGCTTCTGCAGGTCGCTCAACTTGCCCTGCAGCTCGTGCACCGCCGGCAGGTTGCGCTTCAGTACCTCCGAATACGGATGGCCGCCTTCGGCCTCGCGCGTGACCCAGCGCGTGTTGGTCTCCGCGCCCGGGAAGTGCTTCAGGAAGTGCGGCCGCGGCATGCCGCACTTGTTGACCATGATCTCGTAGATCTGCTTTTCCAGGCTGCGCACCTCTTCGACCTGCGCGCGCAGCGCATCGCACAACTTCTCGACCATCTTGGCCGTGAAACGCAGCGTCATCAGCTCATCGAGGATCTTCTGCTGCGCCCTGACGTAGCCCGGCGACTTGTAGCCCTCCTTTTCGAAGGCCACCCGCATCTTTTCGAAGAGCTTGGCCACGTGGTCGAACTTCTCCAGCGCCCGCGCCTTCAGCTCCTCGAGTTGCGCGGCGGTCATGCCGGAGGCGCCGATGTCGGTGTTCTCCTCGCCTTCGTCCTCCTCGTCGTCGCCGGACGACGCACCGCCGCGCGCGGTCGGGAAGTCTTCGGCGGCGGGATCGACCAGGCCATCGACGACCTCGTCGATCGGCAGCTCGCCGGCGCGGATCTTCTCGGCATGCTCGAGAATCTGCGCGATCGTCGTCGGGCAGGCGGAGATCGCCATGACCATGTGCTTCAGCCCGTCCTCGATCCGCTTGGCGATCTCGATTTCGCCCTCGCGCGTCAGCAGCTCGACCGACCCCATTTCGCGCATGTACATGCGCACCGGGTCGGTCGTGCGGCCGAACTCGGCATCCACCGTCGACAGCGCCGCTTCGGCCTCCTCCTCGGCGTCCTCGTCGGTCGCCGCCGCGGGGACGTTTTCGTTCATCAGCAGCGTCTCGGCGTCGGGCGCCTGGTCGAAGACCTGGATGCCCATGTCGCCGAACGTGCTGATGATCGAGTCGATCGCCTCGGCGTCGACCAGGTTGTCCGGCAGGTGGTCGTTGATCTCGGAGTACGTGAGAAACCCGCGCTCCTTGCCGAGCTTGATCAGCGCCTTGAGCTTGTTGCGTCGGGCTTCAAGGTCTTCTTCGGTCCCGTGATAGCTGCGCTCGAGCGCCTCTTTCAGCGCCTTTTCCTTCGCGCGCCGGTCCTTGGCGCGTTGCTTGGCGCTCAGTTTTTCGACGATCTGAACGCTCGGATCGACGACGTCGTCGCCCGCCTCGGGCACGGCGTCCAAGCCACCCTCGCCGTTGGCCAGCGATTCGTCGCTTTCCTTCGGCTTGCGGCCGGGCCGTCCCTTGCCGACCGGCATCGCGGCGGTCGGACGCTTCTTGGCCCCGACCGGGGCCGCGACGGGTTTCGCCTCCTTCGCCCTCGGGTCTTCCCCGCCGGGTTTCTTGGCGGCCAGGCGTTCGATCGCGGCCGCTTTCGTCTGCGCTTTCTTCAATTCGACCTTCTTTGCTTCGGTTGTGCCCGTTGAACGCCTTTCGGCTCGACCGGACGCAGGTTTGCCCTTGGCGACACCGGTAGCCGCCGACTTCGTTGATGCTGCCGACTTCTTGGTCACCATCGGATCACCTGTGTTCGTCGCCATTCATGGGGCAGCGGTTGCCGCCCCCGTAGTTCGTCGCCGTATCCGTCGAGGCGCTGGCCAGAACCGTTCCGATCGCTACGCCGCTGAACTTACGGCCCGTAGATGGGGTCGCCCGCGTTTCGCTCAATCGAGAGCGGCGTGGATCTGCGCCTTGGCCCTGGACGGGATGCCGACCGACCTGGCGCTGACTCCGAGCGCGTGCCGGGACCGAATACCGCCGATACGCCCGCACCGACGGGCGACGTCGCTCGCGGTGCGCTCGTGCAACACGTCTCGTCGACTCGGCGGGCTGATCGATGATCAAAGTCGGCAGATCCTCGCAAACCGTGTGCGGGCAAGGCTCAGACGGCGCACGCGCAGACCGTTCGTGGGCGGCTCAAGAAGCCGCGCATTGTAGCAGAGCGACTCGGAAAATCCAGGAAATTCAGCCCCTTGCACAATCGCCCAGCCGGATCCGGCGTCAGGCCGCCCTTCCGCCGCGCGGCGCATCCTTCAGACGTACGCGCCGCTCGGAGAGTTCGCGGATGCGTTCTTTCGACTCCGGCGTCAGCGGGGCGCGCACGAGCGCGGCCAGTTCGTCCTCGACCCGTCGCAGCTCGAGCGCAGCAAACCCCGCGCGGAGATCTTCCCGTGCCGCAGACGCGTCGCCGCCCAGCAACAGATCCCGCCGCGAGATCGCCCGGTAGGTATCCGCGTACTCGCTGTCCGCCAGTGCCTCGAGCAACGCGCCCTGACTCGTGCTGCCCGCCAGCGTGGCGGTGCGCCAGATCTCCGCGATCTGGCGGTCGACGAGCTGTTCAGCGCCGGCGAACTCGGCGGCGATCTGCGCGTTGAACTCGCGGGCCAGCTCGGGAAACGCCAGCAGGTGCTGCAGGATGCGCGCTTTCAGATCTTCGACCTCGGCGCCGCGTCGCGGCAGCGCCGCCGGGCGAGCCGCTTCCGGCAGTCGGCGCCAGGGTTTCAGACCGAAGAGCGACTCGAGGTCGGCCGCGGGCGTTCTCGCGGCTTCGGCCAGTTCGCGGACCAACTGCATGCGCAGCGCCGCGGGCGGCATCGAGGCGAGCAGCGGCTTGGCCTGGGCGACCAGCGCGGCCCGGTCCTCGGCCCGTTCGAGATCCTTTCCCTCGGCAAGGCTCGCGACGAACCAACGTGACAGCGGCATCGCCCGGGCGAGCTGGTCTTCGAACGCCGCCGCGCCGCCCGAGCGGATCAGACTGTCCGGATCCTCACCCTCCGGCAGCAGCACGAAGTTCGCACGCTTCGTGTCGGCCATCACGGGCAGGGCCGCCTCGAGCGCGCGTCGGGCGGCCTTGCGGCCGGCGGCGTCGCCGTCAAACGCGAAGATCACCTCATCGGTCACGCGCAACAGCAGCCCGACGTGATGTGCGGTGATCGCCGTGCCGAGGGCCGCCACGCACTCCTCGATGCCGGCCTGCGCGAGCTGGATCACGTCCATGTAGCCCTCGCAGACGATCACGCGCCGACGCCGGCGGATCGCCTCGTGCGCCTCGAAAAGCCCGTACAACTCCTGTCCCTTGCGGAAAACGGGCGTCTCGGGCGAATTCAGATACTTCGGCTCACCGCTGTCGAGCACACGCGCACCGAAACCGATCACCGCGCCGCGCCGGTTGCGGATCGGGAACATCACGCGTCCGCGAAAACGGTCGTAGCGCCTGCCTTCGTCGCCGTCAATGACCAGCCCGGCTTCGACAAGCCGCGGGTCGTCGTAATTGTCGAAGGCATCGCGCAACGGCTGCCAGGCGTCCGGCGCATAACCGAGCGCGAAGCGCGCCGCCGTCTGCCCGCTCAGTCCGCGCCGCTTCAGGTAGTCGGCGGCCGCAGGCGCCTCCTTGAGCTTGCGGCGGTAATACTCGCTGGCACGTTGCAGCGCTTCGGTCAACCCGCGGATGCGCGTGGCGCCTTCGCGCTCGCGCGCGCCGTCTTCCGGCACCTGCATGCCGGCTTGTTGCGCCAGTTCGCGGATCGCCTCGACGTAAGCGAGTCCGCGGTGATCCATCAGAAAGCCGATCGCGCTGCCGTGCGCACCGCAGCCGAAACAGTGGAAGAACTGCTTCGACGGGCTGACCGTGAACGAGGGCGTCTTCTCGCCGTGAAACGGGCATAGGCCGACGTAGTTCCGGCCGGCCTTTTTCAGCGCAACGTAACGGCCGATGACGTCGACGATGTCGACGCGCGCGAGCAGATCCTGGATGAAGCCCTGGGGAATCACGGACGCATTATCGGCGCCCGGGCAGCGCGCTCAGCCGCCGAGCCTGCGCTTGACGAGCGCCGAGGCCTTGCCCATGTCGGCGCGGCCGGCGATGCGCCGCTTCAGCAGCCCCATGACCTTGCCCATCGCCTGCGGGCCGCTTGCGCCCGCCTCGGCGATCGCCGCATCGATCGCCGCATTCAATTCGTCTTCGGACAACTGCTGCGGCAGGTAGCCGCTGAGCAAATCGAGCTCCGCCTTTTCCTTGTCGACCAGGTCGGTACGGCCGGCCTTGCCGAACTGTTCGATCGAGTCGCGCCGCTGCTTGATCAGCTTTTCCACGATCGCGGTGACCGCGGCGTCGTCGGCGACGATGCGTTCGTCGACCTCCTTTTGCTTGATCGCAGCGAGCAGCATGCGAATCGCCGACAGCCGAGCCGCATCCTTGGCGCGCATCGCGGCCTTCATGTCCTCGTTGATCCGGTCTTTCAGGCTCATGGAAGCGAAAGCGCGCCCGAAGGCGCGCTGTCAGGTGCCGGCAAACGATCGATCTAATAGAGCTTCTTCGGCAGCATCTGGCTGCGCAGACGCTTGAAGTGGCGCTTGATCGCCGCCGATTTTTTGCGCTTGCGCTCGGCGGTCGGCTTTTCGTAGAACTCGCGGGCGCGCAGCTCGGTCAGCAGACCGCTCTTCTCGATGGTGCGCTTGAAGCGACGCAAGGCGACTTCGAAAGGCTCGTTTTCCTTGACGCGAATGGTGGGCATGAAGTTCCTGAACGTGCCGGCGGAAAGGCGCGCAGTTTACCCGCACTCGCAGGGCGGCGCAAAACCCGTCCCGCCCGCCGCCCCGAGCGCGCGGCACCCAGCCGCACCCGGTAGCGGCGGCCCGCGCCGGCTAGACTCGCCGCCCATATGCTGGTCCTCGGCATCGAAACGTCGTGCGACGAAACCGGCCTGGCGCTGTATGACAGCGACGCCGGGCTGCTGGCGCACCGCGTGCACTCGCAGGTCGACATGCACCGTGCCTACGGCGGCGTCGTGCCGGAACTGGCCTCGCGCGACCACATCCGCCGCGTGCTGCCGCTGCTCGAGGACATCCTGACGGAATCCGGGCGCTCGCGTTCGGACATCGATGCGATCGCCGTCACCGAAGGCCCAGGCCTGGCGGGCGCGCTGCTGGTCGGCGCCGGGATCGCGCACGCGCTCGGGTACGCACTCGGCCGGCCCGTGGTCGGCGTTCACCACCTGGAAGGTCATCTGTTGTCGCCGCTGCTCGCCCGGCCCGCGCCGAGCTTCCCTTTCGTGGCGCTGCTGGTCTCGGGCGGGCACACGCAGCTGATGCGGGTCGGCGGCGTCGGAGACTACGAGTTGCTCGGCGAGACGCTCGACGATGCAGCCGGCGAAGCGTTCGACAAGACCGCGCAACTGCTCGGTCTCGGCTACCCGGGCGGCCCGGCCGTTTCGCGTCTCGCCGAATTCGGCGTCGATGGCGCGTATCACCTGCCGCGCCCGATGCTCGCCAGCGGCGACCTGAACTTCAGCTTCAGCGGGCTGAAGACGGCCGTGCTGACCGCTGCACAACGCGCAGGCCACCTGTGCGATCAGGTGCGCGCGGACATCGCCCGCGCCTTCGTCGCCGCCGTCGTCGACGTCCTTGCCGTCAAGGCCATGGCCGCGATCGATCAGACGGGGCTCGATACGCTGGTCGTTGCGGGCGGCGTCGGCGCCAACGTCCAATTGCGCGAGCGTCTACAGGCCGAGGCCCGCCGGCGCGGCGTTCGGCTGTACTTTCCACCGGCTGCCCTGTGCACCGACAACGGCGCGATGATCGCGCTGGCCGGGCTGACCCGCCTGCAGGCCGGTGCCGGCTCGCGCAGCGGCGGCTTCAGCGTGCGGCCGCGCTGGCCGCTCGGCGCTTAGCCTCAGCGGCGCGCGCCGGGCGTGGCGTGCGCTTTTTCGCCGATCTTGCGTTCCCGGCCGGCCATCAGGTTGGCGATGTTCTGCTTGTGCCGGATGACCAACAGCACGCTCATCGCCGCAAGCGCCACCAGCAGTGCATCGAAACCCGATGCGAAAGCGTGGAACAGCGGCGTCAGCGCGGCCGCCAGGATCGATGCCAGGGACGAGTAGCGGAAGAACAACGCGATCAGCAGCCAGACGACGCAAGCGGCCAACCCGAGCCAGGGACTGAGCGCGAGCACCACGCCGAGAAACGTCGCCACCCCCTTCCCGCCCTGGAAGTGGAAGAACACCGGATAAAGATGCCCGACAAATGCGGCAAACCCCGTCAGGGCCACGCCGAACTCGCCGACACCGAACGGCGCGCCATAGCGCCGGGCGATCCACACCGCGACCGCACCCTTCGCCGCATCGCCGGCGAGGGTCAGCGCAGCGGCAAGCTTGCTGCCGCTGCGCAGGACGTTGGTGGCCCCGGGATTCTTCGATCCGTATGAGCGCGGATCGGCGAGCCCCATCAGCCGGCTGACGATGACCGCGAACGAGATCGATCCGAGCAGATAGCCGCCCGCGGCAGCGACGAAGTCAGCGATCCAGTCCATGCCCCCTCCTATTCGGGCAGTGCGCAGTCGACGGCGGTCGCGCCGAGCGCTGCGGTCAGTACCGTCGGGGCGATGCCGACCAGATAGCCTCGTCGCCCCCCGTTGATCAGGATGCGCGGCAGCGCCAGCACGCTGCGCTCGACGAACACCGGCAGCGTCTTGCGCGTGCCGAAGGGCGACGTTCCGCCGACCTGGTAGCCGGTGTGGCGCTGCGCGACTTCGGGCGCGCACGGCTCGACGCGCTTGCGCCCGATCTGGCGCGCCAGGTTCTTGGTCGAAACCTTGCGGTCGCCGTGCATCAGCACGATCAGCGGGGTGCCCGCTTCGTCTTCCATCACCAGCGTCTTGACGATCTCGTGCTCGGGTACGCCGAGCGCGCGCGACGACTCCGCCGTGCCGCCGTGCTCGACGTATTCGTACACGTGTTCGGTGAAGGCGATGCCGTGGCGCCTGAGCCATTGCGTGGCGGGGGTTTCCGAAACGTGCGGCTGCCTGGCCATGGCGGCGCAGTGTAGCGGCGCCGCCCGCATTCAGCCGCGCGGATGGTGCTGCGCATGCAGCGACTTGAGCCGCTCGCGCGCGACGTGCGTGTAGATCTGCGTGGTCGAGATGTCCGCGTGACCCAGCATCATCTGCACCGCGCGCAGGTCGGCACCGTGGTTGAGCAGATGCGTCGCGAAGGCGTGCCGCAGGCCGTGCGGAGACAGCGCAGCCGCGATGCCCGCACGCTGCGCGTAACGCTTGATCAGCCGCCAGAACATCTGGCGCGTCATCGGCTGCGCGCGCCGCGTGACGAACACCGCATCCGCCGTCGAGCCGCGCAGCAGCGCGCCGCGCGCCTGCGCCAGATAACGTTCGACCCAGCGGCGCGCCTCCTCGCCGAGCGGAACGATGCGCTCCTTGCCGCCCTTGCCGAGCACGCGCACCAGGCCGTCGGCGAGCGCGAGCTCGATCAGGCGCAGCGTCACCAGTTCGGAGACGCGCAGCCCGGTCGCGTAAAGCACTTCGAGCATTGCGCGGTCGCGCAGCCCGAGTGCCGTCTCCACGTCGGGCGCGGCGAGCAAAGCCTCGACCTGCGCCTCGCTGATCGACTTCGGGAAACGCGCCGGACGCTTGGCGTTGGCCAGCCGCAGCGTCGGGTCCGCGCTGATCCGCCCTTCGCGCAGGGCCCAGCGGTAGAAGCGGCGGAAGCTCGCGAGCCGTCGGTTCGCCGTCGACGCGCGTGTCGAGGCGTGCTGTTCGGCGAGAAAGGCAGACAGGTCGGCCTCGCCTGCCGTCAGCAACGCACCGTTGCGTCCGGCGAGCCAGGCGGACAGCGCCTGCAGATCGCGCCGATAGGCCGAAAGCGAGTTGGCCGCCAGGCCGTCCTCGAGCCACAGCGCATCGACGAACGCGTCGATCAGCGGATCCGCGCCGCTTGCGCCTTGGCGGCATACCACGATGCGTGCTTCGGCCCGCCCCATGGCCGACCGAGGGTGCCGTCAGCCGCCGAGCATCCCTTTCTTCAGGTCCGCGTCGGCGGGACGATGGCCGAGCCAGATGCGCAGCACCGCCGTGAAGAAGTCCTCACCGGCGATCGGATTGCCGCGCGGCTGGCCGTTGACGACGATGCGCGTGCCGGCCTCCGGCGTGAACTCGAAGAAAATCGCATCGCCCTTTTTCGCCTCGCCGATCGCCTTGAGCGTGGCCGTCAACGCGTCGGACTGCGCCTTGAACGCCGCGAGCTGCTGCCCGGTGTGACTCGCCTTCAGCCCGTCGGCGAGCGAGGTCGCGAACGTATCCGCGTCGACGTTGCGCAGCATGTGGATCGCAACCCGCCGCGGACCCTTCTGCGCAAGCAGCGCGTTGGCATCGGTCGACTTCTGCGGCACGTACAGCCCGGCGACGTACACCTTGAAGATCGCACGCGTGCGGATGCCCGCGCCGTTCAATTGCAGCGTCTGGCCGCCGACCTGCGCCGTTGGCTCGAACTTGACGCCATCGAGCTCGACCGGCTGCGCGCGCGCGATGCCGCCGATCCCCATTGAAACCGCAATCGCCAGAACTGCCAGGCCCTTGTTCATCGCCGTCTCCTCGTGGTCGTCATGCTGCGGTTGGCTGTCAATGGATCACGTGCGCACCGGCTTGCCGCGTTCGTTCGTCGCCGCGCCGAGCCCTTTCGGCAGCGGGAACGTGACGTTTTCCGTCACGCCTTGCAAAGTCCGCACGCTGCGCGCGCCCAGGGCCTTGAGCCGCTCGAGCGTCTCCTGAACCAGCACCTCCGGCGCCGATGCACCCGCCGTGACGCCGACCCGGGCACGCCCTTCGAGCCAAGCCGGGTCGATGTCGCTCGCGGAGTCGACGAGATAGGCCGGCACGCCGAAGCGCTCCGCAACCTCGCGCAACCGGTTGGAGTTCGAGCTGGTCGGGCTGCCGATGACGATCACGACGTCGACCTGCGGCGCCATGAATTTCACCGCGTCCTGGCGGTTCTGCGTCGCGTAGCAGATGTCGGCCTTCTTTGGTTCGGCGATATGCGGGAAGCGCCGCTTCAGCGCCGCGACGACGGCGGCCGCGTCGTCGATCGACAGCGTGGTCTGTGTGACGTACGCCAGCCGCTCGGGGTCGCGCACTTCGAGCCGCTCGACGTCCGCGACGGTCTCGACCAGATACATGCCGTCGTCGGCCTGTCCCATCGTGCCTTCGACTTCCGGATGGCCCATGTGGCCGATCATCACGATCTCGCGCCCCTGCGCGCGCATCTTCGCGACCTCCACGTGCACCTTGGTCACGAGCGGGCAGGTCGCGTCGAACACGCGCAGGCCGCGCGCCTGCGCATCGCGCTGCACCGCCTTGGACACGCCGTGCGCCGAAAAAACCACGATCGAACCGGCCGGGACCGTGTCGAGATCCTCGACGAAGACCGCGCCCTTCGCACGCAGATCGGAAACCACGTAGGTGTTGTGCACGATCTCGTGCCTGACGTAGATCGGCGCGCCGTGGATCGCAAGCGCGCGCTCGACGATCTCGATCGCGCGATCGACCCCCCCGCAGAACCCGCGCGGCTGGGCCAGCAGGACTTCCATCTTTACAGCACTCCGATCACGTGCACCGAAAACTTCAGCGGCCGTCCGGCGAGCGGATGGTTGAAGTCGACGACGACGCGACGCTCGCCGCACTCTTTGAGCACGCCGGCGAAGCGTCCGCCGTCGGGTGCGTTGAATTCGACCACGTCGCCCGGCGCATAGTCGCCATCCGCCGCCGCATTTGCGTCGAACGCGGCGCGCGACAGCACCTGCACCAGCGCCGGGTTGCGCAAGCCGAAAGCGTCTGCGGGCAAATCGAACGTCGCCTGGACCCCCTCGCCCAGCCCGAGCAGGCAGGTCTCCAGCGCCGGCGCCCACTGCCCCGCACCCACCTGCAGTGTGGCCGGCTTCGCATCGAACGTGCTGACCACCTCGCGCTCCACGCCATCGCCGGTCACCGCAAGGCGATAATGCAGCGTCACGTGACTACCGGCGGCGATCGTGGGCACGGGTTGGGGCGACATCCAAGCGAAACGTCGTTCGGTTGCATTCTAGCCGGGGGCATGCGGATGGCGATCAAGGACTGGCCCGAATCGGAACGGCCGCGCGAACGCCTGCTCGCGCACGGTGCGAAGGCGCTTACCGAGGCGGAGCTTTTGGCCGTTTTCCTGCGCACCGGCGTCCCGGGCCGCAGCGTGCTGGAGCTTGCGCGCGGTGCGCTCGAGCGCTTCGGCGGCCTGAACGGCCTCATCGCCGCGCCGCGCGCCGAAGTCGAAAAGCTCGCCGGCTTCGGCCCGGCCAAGTATGCGCAATTGCAGGCCGTGCTTGAACTCGCCCGCCGCGCGCTGCACGAGGACGTCAAGCGCGAGACGTTGCTGAACTCGCCACCAAAAGTGCGCGACTATTTGCGGCTTGCGCTCGCCCACCTGCCGCACGAGGTGTTCATGGCCTTGTTTCTCGATGCGCAGAACCGCCTGATCGCGCAGGAGGAGCTGTTCAGGGGTACGCTGACGCAGACCAGCGTCTACCCGCGGGAAGTCGTGAAACACGCGCTGCGCCACAACGCCGGCGCGGTGATCTTCGCGCACAACCACCCCTCGGGATTGGCCGAGCCGAGCCGGGCCGACGAACTGCTGACGCGGACACTGAAAAGCGCCCTGGACCTCATCGACGTCCGCGTGCTCGACCACATCATCGTCGCCGGCTCGGCGAGCATCTCGTTTGCCGAGCGGGGGCTGCTCTGAAGGGCTGCACCGAGGTGGATGCGATTTGGCCACACGCGAGGTTTTCCCCTACAATGTCCCGCTTCGCATCGTCCGGCCGCGGCCGGAACCGTTATACGACAGGAGTCTGCGATGGCACGCGTATGTCAAGTCACCGGCAAAGCACCGATGGTCGGCCATCACGTCTCGCACGCGAACAACAAGACCAAGCGGCGCTTCCTGCCCAACCTGCAGTACCGCCGCCTCTGGGTCGAGAGCGAGAACCGCTGGGTCCGCCTGCGCGTGACCAATGCGGCGCTGCGCACGATCGACAAGCGCGGCATCGACGCCGTGCTCGCCGACTTGCGTGCGCGCGGTGAAGTCTGAGGATCGAGGGGCACGTCATGGCCAAAGGCGCCCGCGAGAAGATCAAGCTCGAATCGACGGCCGGCACCGGCCACTTCTACACGACGACCAAGAACAAGCGCACGACGCCGGAGAAGCTGGAGCTCAGCAAGTTCGATCCGGTCGCGCGCAGGCACGTGAAGTACAAGGAGACGAAGCTCAAGTAGCGTCGCGCGATCGCCGCGACGCATCGCCAACAAAAAGCCCGGCATCGCGCCGGGCTTTTTGTTGGCGCATTGCCGCCTCAGGCCGCCGCCGGCGCGTAGCTGCGGATGCGCAGCGCGGCATCCTGCAGCGCGCGGATGCCGCTCGCTTCGGCGCGCGCGATCCAGTCCTGCAGGTGCGCCAGCATCTGCTCGCGCGAGGTCGCCGAGCGGCCCCAGATCGCGGCCAGCTCGGCGCGCATGTCGACCAGTGTCTTCAGCACGCGGCTGTGCGCGATCGCTTCTCTCAACGTCTGACGCTGCGGCTCGGGCAGCGAAGCTATGTCGGCCTTGCGCAGCCAGCGCTTGACGGCCGCAAACCGGTCGCGCTCGGCCGCCGGCAGCCGCATCTTGCGCAGTTCCTCCGCATATGCACGGCGCAGGTCGCGTGCATAGCGCGCCAGCAGGTCGTAACGGTAGTTGATCACCGCCTGCAGCGTCTCCAGATCGATCATCCGCTTGGGCTGAGCGACCTTCGGCACCGGCGCGACGCGCAGCACCTTGGCCAGACCGAACGTTTCCAGGATGCGGATGTAGGCCCAACCGAGGTCGAACTCGTACCACTTGGACGACAGCTTCGCCGACGTCGGGAACGTGTGGTGGTTGTTGTGCAGCTCCTCGCCGCCGATCAGGATGCCCCACGGCGAGATGTTCGTGCTGGCATCCGGCGCGTCGTAGTTGCGGTAACCCCAGTAGTGGCCGAGCCCGTTGATGACACCGGCGGCAAAAAACGGAATCCAGATCATCTGCACGGCCCAGACCGCGATGCCTGCGGCGCCGAACAGCACCAGGTCGACGCCCAGCATGAGGCCGACCCCCTGCCACGTAAAACGCGAGTAGACGTTGCGCTCGAGCCAGTCGTTGGGCGTGCCGTGGCCGTACCTGGCGAGCGTGTCGAGGTTTCTGGCCTCGGCCATGTACAGCTCCGCGCCCTGCCATAGCACCTTCTTGAGTCCGCGCGTCTGCGGGCTGTGCGGATCGTCTTCGGTCTCGCATTTGGCATGGTGCTTGCGGTGGATCGCGACCCACTCCTTGGTCTGCATGCCCGTGGTCAGCCACAGCCAAAAGCGGAAAAAATGGCTCGCGATCGGGTGCAGATCGAGCCCGCGGTGCGCCTGCGACCGATGCAGGAAGATCGTGACCGAGGCGATGGTGACGTGGGTCAGCGCCAGCGTGGCCAGCACGAGCTGCCACCAGTTTAGGGCGAGCAATCCCCCGTCGAGGAATTCAAACAAATACATGCGTACTCCGGAAGGCGGTGCGCCCTACCTCGGGGCGGCACGCGGATGGATGGAAACCGAGCGCATTGTACCCGCGCACCCCGCAACCGCGATAGCGTAGCGCCGGATCGCAGGCGCTTCGCTCCCCCTTCAAGGGTTTCGGGCAACACCGTCGGGCATCCGGATCACGCGCACGTCGCGCTGCGGGAACGGGATGTCGATGCCGTTTTCCCGGAACAGTCTGAGGATCTCGCGGTTCACCTCAGAGGTCACGTTCAGCCGCCCGTTCTCCGGATCGCCGATCCAGAAGGTCAACGCGAGATTCAGCCCGTCGGATCCGAAATCGACGAGCGCGGCGCCCGGCGCGGGGTCATCGAGCACGCGCGGGCTGACGCGCGCAGCCTGCTGCAACAGCGCGAGTGCGCGGTCGACGTCCGTTGCGTAACTGACCTGCACGTTGCAGCGGAGCAGCACCTTGCGGTCGCTGTAGCTCTGGTTGATGACGGGTTCGGCGACCAGCTTTTCGTTCGGAACGATTGCCTCGGTGCCGTCGAGCGCGCGGATCACGGTGTAACGCGTGTTGATCTGCGTGACGGTGCCGCTGAACTTGTCGACCGTGATCAGGTCACCGATGCGCAGCGACTTGTCGAGCAGGATGATGAAGCCGGACACGTAGTTGCTGGCGATGCGCTGCAGACCGAGTCCGAGGCCGACACCGAGCGCGCCGCCGAACACCGAAAGCACGGTCAGATCGATGCCGACCATCGACAGGCCGAGCAGCACCGCGACGAGCAGCAGCAGCGCCTTCAGCGCGCGCGAAGCGACCACGCGCAGGTTCGGCTCGAGCTGCTGCGCGCCCATCAGCCGCGCTTCCAGCGCCGAGCCGATCCAGAGGGCCGCCAGCAACGTCACGAGCACCGACAGCGCACCCATCGCGACGACCCAAAGCGAGACCTGCGACGCGCCGATCGGGATCCGGGTGGCGTCCAGCCATTCGACGACGTCGCCGAGCGCGCCGGTCACATGCAATGCGACGACCAGCCAGATCCCGGTGGCGATCACCCGTTCGGACACCGCGATGAACGAGAGATCGGAGAACACCCGCCGCAGCACGTAGACGAGCAACCGGATCAGCGCCATCGCGACCAGCAGCGTCAGAGCCAGCCGCAACAGCCGCGCGTCGGCCGCCCACTGCAGCACGCCCGCCACACGCAGCGCCAGCTCGCCGGCGGCGAGCAGCAGCAGCGCCGTCACCGGAAAGGCAAGGCGGCGGAAACCGTCGATCGAAAAGCGCAGGGCATCGACGGCCGCCCCCTGGCGCCGGGTCGCCGCCGCCAGGCGCGCTTCGACGTGCCGACGCACAAGCCCCGCGACCAGCCAGCCGCCAACCACGGCAATGACGATCACCACCAAGGTCCAGAAGTGCTGCGGGCGCGCCAGACCTTCCGCGAACGCCTGCATCAGTTCTTCGAGCGGCGAGTCCTTCATTGGCGGCGCTCCAGCACCGCGGCGAAGAAGCCGTCGGTGCCGTGCAGATGCGGCAGCATTACGAACCACGGCGCGAAGCGCTCGGCGCGGTCGATCGCGATGCCCTGCGCCTTCAGCACTTCGGTCGCGCAAACGACGGAGAACTCGGGCCGTTCGGCGAGAAAACCTTCGACGACATCCTGGTTCTCGGTCGCAAGCAGCGAACAAGTCGCGTAGACGAGCCGCCCGCCGGGCTTGACCAGTCGCGCCGCCGCGCGCAGCACGCCGGCCTGCACGGCATTGACGCGCGCCAGCTCGCTTTCGTCGAAGCGCCACTTCAGGTCCGGATTGCGCCGCAGGGTGCCGCTGCCCGAGCACGGCGCATCGACCAGCACGCGGTCGATCTTGCCCGCGAGCCGCTTCACGCGCGCGTCGTTTTCGTTCGCGATCGCCGCCGGATGCACGTTCGACAACCCGCTGCGTTTGAGCCGCGGACCGAGCCCGGACAGGCGCTTGGCGTGGATGTCGAACGCGTAGATGCGGCCCGTGGACTTCATCAGGCCGCCGAGCGCGAGCGTCTTGCCGCCGGCGCCGGCGCAGAAGTCGACGACCATCGCGCCCCGCTTGGGCGCCACGAGCCGCGCGACGAGCTGGCTGCCCTCGTCCTGCACCTCGACGAGCCCGTCCCGGTACAGCGGCCAGCGCGTCAACGCCGGCTTGTCGATCAGCCGGATGCCGTCCGGCGAATACGGCGTGGGTTCGGCCGCGAGCGGAGCGTGCTGGCGCGTGGCCGCTCGCAGTTCGTCGAGCACTTCGTCGCGGCTCGCCTTCAGCGTGTTGACGCGCAGATCGAGCGGCGCCGGCTCGCTGAGCGCCGCGAGCAGCGGCTCGGCGTCGTGATACTGCGCGGTGATGCGCTGGAACAGCCACAGCGGCACATCGGCCCGCACCGCGCACGGCGCGGTCGACGCATCGAGCGCAAGCGCGTTGCGCACCGCGCGCTCGTCGCTCTTCAGCGCACGCACGTCGAGCGCGGCGACGCCGTGCTGGCGCGCAAGCGTCACCAGCGCGGCGAGCCTTGGCGCGCGCTCCGGACGTGTCGGCTGCAGCATCCACTTCAGACTCGCATAGCGGCGCAGTGCGTGAAAGACGCCCTCGGCGATCAGGCTGCGGTCGCGGCTGCCGAGCCGCGGATGCTGCTTGAAATAGCGCGAAATCACCGCGTCGGCCGGACCGTCGAAGCGCAGCACCTGCGCGAGCAACGCCGCGAGGTGATCGACGACGACGGAGGCGATCCGCTGCGCGTTCATCGGGCGAACAGCGCCAGTTCGGCGGGGTCCACGCCGTCGACGACCGCGCGCCCGCGCACCAGCCGGACGCGCCCTTCGACAACCCAGCGTACGCAGCGCGGCAACAGCCTGTGCTCCTGCGCGAGCACGCGCGCCGCGAGCGACTCTTCCGTGTCCTCCGGCAGCACCGGGACGACCGCCTGCGCAATGATTGCGCCCGCATCGACGTCGTTCGAAACGAAGTGCACCGTCGCGCCATGCACGCGCACGCCGGCGGCGAGCGCCTTGCGGTGCGTCGCCAGCCCGGGAAACATCGGCAGCAGCGACGGGTGGATGTTGATCAGCCGGCCCTCGAAATGCTCGACGAAGTGCGCGGTCAGCACGCGCATAAACCCGGCGAGCACGACGAGCGCCGGCGCGTGGGCATCGATCGCGTCGGCGAGCGCCGCGTCGAACGCGTCGCGCGATGCGAAGTGGCCGTGCTCGATCACCTGCACCGGCACGTCGAACTCGCGCGCGATCGCAAGCCCCGGCGCCTGCGCGCGGTTGCTGATGACGGCGGCGACGCGCGCCCGCGCCGCGCTTTCCCAACGCTCGGCTTGCGCGACGCGCAGGATCGCTTCGAGGTTGCTGCCGCGCCCCGAGATCAGGCAGACGATGTTCTTCATCGGTGGCCGGATTCTACGCACGGCGGCGCGCGAACGCCTTCGAAAGCCGCGAAAAATCAAGGCTTTCGCCAAGGCGGACCGTATAATCGGCCGCTTCCGTTGCATCCCGTGAGCTGGGCTCGATGAAGGTCTACCGCGGCGTCCCGCATGCCGGCGAGCGCGCGCCCTGTGCGCTGACGATCGGCAACTTCGACGGCGTGCACCGCGGTCACGCCGCGCTGCTTGCGCGCGTGGTCGAGGCGGCGCGCGCGCGCGGGCTGGTGGCGGCGGTAATGACCTTCGAGCCGCATCCGCGCGAGTTTTTCACGCCCGCGCAGGCGCCGGCGCGCGTGGCCAATATCCGCGACAAGCTCGAAGCGCTGCGTGAAGCGGGCATCGAGCGCGTGTACATCGAACACTTCAACCGCCGTTTCGCCTCGCTCGCCGCCGAGCAGTTCATCGACGACGTGCTGGTCGCCGGCTGCCAGGTGCGCTGGCTCATGGTCGGCGACGACTTCCGCTTCGGCGCGCGGCGCGGCGGCGATCTGGCGCTGCTGCGCGCGCGGGCCGCGTCCGGCGGCTACGTCGTCGAGCAACTGCCGACCGTGCGCGAAGGCAACGAGCGCGTGTCCAGTTCGGCGGTGCGCGCCGCGCTGGAGGCGGGCGACCTGGCTCGCGCGCGCGAGTTGCTCGGGCGGCCGTACATGATCAGCGGCCGCGTGCTGCACGGGGCGAAGCTCGGCCGCACGATCGGCTATCCGACGCTGAACCTGCGCATCGCGCACAAGCGTCCCGCCGTGCACGGCGTCTACGCGGTCAAGGTGCACGGCATCGACGCGCTTGCCTGGCCCGGCGTCGCAAGCGTCGGCCTGCGGCCGACCGTGGACGACACCGGGCGCTGGCTTCTGGAGGTGCACCTGTTCGACTTCGCGCAGCAGGTCTACGGCAAGCTCGTGCGCGTCGAGTTCCTCGCCAAGCTGCGCGACGAGGAGAAATACGGCACGCTCGACGAGCTGACCGCGGCGATCGCGCGCGATGCGCAGCGCGCACGCGAACTTTTCAACGGCGCACTCGCGCCGTAGTTCGAACCTGTTTTCAACCTGACTCGAAGAGTCCGAGGGGACCGAGCCATGGCCGAATCCGGCGACACCAAGAAATACCCGCTGAACCTGCCCGATACGCCGTTTCCGATGCGCGGCGATCTGCCTAAGCGCGAGCCGCAATGGGTCAGGGACTGGGACGAACGCAAGGTCTACCGGGCGATCCGCGCCGCGCGCAAGGGCGCGCCGAAATTCGTGCTGCACGACGGGCCGCCGTACGCCAACGGCGAGATCCACCTGGGCACGGCCGTGAACAAGATCCTGAAGGACATGGTCAACAAGTCGAAGATCCTCGCCGGCTTCGACGGGGTCTACGTGCCGGGCTGGGACTGCCACGGCATGCCGATCGAGGTGCACATCGAAAAGCAGTACGGCAAGGACCTGCCGCGCGACGAGGTGCAGGCGCGTGCGCGCGCATTCGCGACCGAGCAGATCGCGCTGCAAATGAAGGACTTCAAGCGGCTGGGGGTGCTCGGCGACTGGGACAACCCGTACAAGACGATGAACTTCAAGACCGAGGCGGACGAGATCCGCGCGCTCGGTCGCATGATCGAACGCGGCTTCGTCTACCGCGGGCTGAAGCCGGTCAACTGGTGCTTCGACTGCAACTCGGCGCTTGCCGAAGCCGAAGTCGAATACATCGACAAGAAGACGCCGGTCGTCGACATCGCGTTTCCGCTCGCCGCCGAGGACGAAGCGAAGGTCGCCGCAGCCTTCGGGCTGGCGGCGCTCGCCAAGCCGACCTTCACGGCGATCTGGACCACCACCCCGTGGACGATCCCCGCCAACCAGGCGCTGAACTTCCATCCCGAGCTGGTCTATGCGCTCGTCGATTGCGGCGACCGCCTGCTGATCCTCGCGCGCGCGCTCGTCGATGCCTGCCTGCTGCGCTTCGGGCTGAAGGGACGCATCGTCGGCGAGGCGCCGGGGGCGGCGCTCGAGCGCGTGCGCTTCGTCCATCCGCTGGCGAAACTGCACGCGGGATACCGGCGTTTTTCGCCGGTCTATCTCGGCACCTACGTCGAATCGAGCGCGGGCACCGGCGTCGTACATTCGGCGCCGGCGTACGGCATCGAGGACTTCGACTCGTGCAAGTCCTACGGGATGAGCAACGACGAGATCCTCAATCCCGTGCAGGGCGACGGCGTGTACGCGTCCGAACTGCCGCTGTTCGGCGGGATGAAGGTCTGGGATGCGAACCCGAAGATCGTCGACGCGCTGCGCGTCGCCGGCCACCTGCTGCACGCCTCGACCGACACGCACAGCTACATGCATTGCTGGCGCCACAAGACGCCGCTCGTCTATCGCGCGACCTCGCAGTGGTTCGTGCGAATGGACGGGCCGACCGCCGACACGCGCGGCGTCATGCAGCGCGAAACCGTCGGCGAGACGCTGCGCGAGACCGCGCTGCGCGCGATCGAAGCGACCTCGTTCTTCCCGCACTGGGGCAAGGCGCGGCTGCACGGGATGATCGCCAATCGCCCCGACTGGTGCATTTCGCGCCAGCGCAACTGGGGCGTGCCGCTGCCCTTTTTTCTGCACAAGACCACCGGCGAGCTGCACCCGCGCACGCTCGAACTGCTCGAACTCGCCGCGCAGAAGGTCGAGGCCGGCGGCGTGGAAGCATGGTCGAAGGCGCGGGTCGAGGACTTTCTGCCGCCCGACGAGGCCGCGGAGTACGACAAGTCCAACGACATCCTCGACGTGTGGTTCGATTCGGGGACGACGCATCGCACGGTGATGCGCGGCTCGCACGCCGCCGATCTCGCGTATCCGGCGGATCTGTATCTGGAGGGTTCGGACCAGCATCGCGGCTGGTTTCATTCGTCGCTGCTAACCGGCGCCGCGCTCGACGGGCGCGCGCCGTACAAGGCGCTGCTGACGCACGGGTTCACGGTCGATCCGCAGGGTCGCAAGATGAGCAAGTCGCTCGGCAACGTGATCCGGCCGCAGGAAGTCAGCGACAAGCTGGGCGCCGAGATCATCCGTCTGTGGGTCGCCTCGACCGATTACTCCGGCGAGCTGTCGATCGGCGACGAAATCCTCAAGCGCGTCGTCGAGAGCTACCGCCGCATCCGCAACACGCTGCGCTTTTTGCTCGCCAACACGAGCGACTTCGACATCGCGCGGCACGCGGTGTCGATCGACGAGCTGCTGGAGATCGACCGCTACGCGATCGCGCTGACGGCGCAGTTGCAGGCCGAAGCGCTCGCCTGCTACGAGCGCTACGAGTTCCATCCGGTCGTCGCGAAGCTCCAGACCTTCTGCTCGGAGGACCTCGGCGCGTTCTATCTCGACATCCTGAAAGACCGCCTGTACACGACCGCGGCGGGCTCGCGCGCGCGCCGCTCGGCGCAGACCGCGCTGTGGCACGTCACCGCGAGCCTGCTGCGGCTGATGGCGCCGTTTCTGAGCTTCACCGCCGAGGAGGCGTATGCGGTGTTCGCGCCGGCCGAACGCGAACGGGCCGGCGGAACGATCTTCGCCACCGTGTATCACGAGCTGCCGCCGATCGCGGCGCACGAGGCGCTGCTTGCCAAATGGAGCGAGATCCGCGCGATCCGGGCCGACGTGCTCAAGCGCATCGAGGCGCTGCGCGAGATGGGCAAAGTCGGCTCCTCGCTGCAGGCCGAAGTCGACCTGCACCTGTACGGAGAACGCCACGCGCGGCTCGCCACCCTAGGCGACGATCTGAAGTTCGTGCTGATCGTGAGCCGCGCCACACTGCATTCGGCGGCTTCTCCGGACGCCGAGTCGATCGCGGTGACACCGAGCGCGCACGCCAAATGCGAGCGCTGCTGGCACTGGCGTGCGGACGTGGGCAGCCACCGCGGGCATCCGACGCTGTGCGGGCGCTGCGTGTCGAACCTCTTCGGCGCGGGCGAACCGCGGACGGCGGCCTAAATGGCATGGCGCAGCTCGAAGTCGTGGTGGCAGAAGCTGTGGCCATGGCTGCTGGTCGCGATCGCCGTGATCGCCGCCGACCAGGCGACCAAGTTCGTCGTCGAGCGGGCTTTCAACTTCGGCGACGTACGGCCCGTCACGAGCTTCTTGAACCTCGTACTCACGTACAACAAGGGCGCGGCCTTCTCGTTCCTGGCCGACGCCTCGGGCTGGCAACACAGTTTTCTTATCGCCGTCGGCGTCGGCGCGTCGCTGTTCATCCTGTATCTGCTCGCGCGGCACGGCACGCAGAAGCTCTTCTCGACGGCGCTCGCGCTGATCCTGGGCGGCGCGATCGGCAACGTGAGCGACCGGCTGCTGCACGGCCACGTGATCGACTTCCTCGACTTTCACTGGCGCGGCTGGCACTGGCCGGCATTCAACATCGCCGACAGCGCGATCGTGTGCGGGGCGGCGCTGCTGATACTCGATGAGTTGCTGCGTGTGCGGAAGTCGCGGTAGCGGTGCGATGAGAGCAGCCCCTCACCCCCGCCCCGCTCGCCGTATCCGGGGCGAGGGGAGATGACGGCGCTTCGCGGCGATGGAGATCGAACTGCCGCGCGTGAGAAGGTCCAGGTAGCCTGACCGGGAGCGAACATGCAACTGCAGGGCAAGCGCATCGTGCTGGGCATGACCGGCGGCATCGCCGCGTACAAGGTGTGCGAGCTGGTGCGGCGTGCGCAGGACGAAGGCGCGCAGGTGACGGTCGTGATGACGCGCGCCGCGCAGCGATTCGTCACGGCGACGACGATGCAGGCGCTGTCGGGCCGGCCCGTTTTCACCGACGCCTGGGGTGCAGAAGGCGGAACCGTCGCCAACGCGATGCCGCACATCGACCTGTCGCGCGACGCGGACGCGATCCTGGTGGCGCCGGCGTCGGCCGATTTCATCGCCAGGCTCGCGCACGGGCTCGCCGACGATCTGCTGTCGACGCTCGCGGTCGCGCGCTCCTGCCCGCTGCTCATCGCGCCGGCGATGAACGTCGAGATGTGGAACAACCCGGCGACCCGGCGCAACGTCCAGCAGATCCGCGCCGACAGCGTGCATGTGCTCGGCCCCGCCAGCGGCGACCAGGCTTGCGGCGAAGTCGGTGCCGGCCGCATGCTCGAGCCGCACGAACTGCTCGAGGAACTGATCGCGTTCTTCCAGCCGAAGCTGCTGCAGGACAAGCATGTACTGATCACCGCCGGGCCGACGTTCGAGCCGATCGATCCAGTGCGCGGCATCACGAACCTGTCGTCGGGAAAGATGGGCTTCGCGCTCGCGCGCGCCGCTCGCGATGCGGGCGCGCAGGTCACGCTCATCGCCGGCCCCACAACGCTGCCGACCCCGCGCGGCGCGCGCCGGCTCGACGTGCGCACCGCGCGCGAGATGTACGACGAGGTGATGGCCTGCGTGAACCATGCGCAGGTGTTCATCGCGGTGGCGGCGGTCGCCGACTGGCGCGTGAGCGCGCCGAGCGCATCGAAGTTGAAGAAGGCCAAGGGGCCGCCGCAGCTCGCCTTCGAGCCGAACCCGGACATCCTCGCCGCGGTCGCCGCGCTGCCCTCGCCGCCGTACTGCGTCGGCTTCGCCGCCGAAAGCGACCAGGTGATTGAGTACGCGCGGGCCAAGCTCAAGGCCAAGAACGTGCCGCTCGTCGTCGCCAACCGCGCGCAGGATGCCTTCGGCGCGGACGACAGCGAACTGCACCTGGTCGACGCACAGGGTGTGGTGACGCTGACGAAGGACGACAAGCTCGCGCAGGCGCGACGCATCGTCGCCGAAATCGCGGCAAGGCTTGGCCGATGAACTCCGATCGCCAAGATCGCGCGCCGGGGAAGCCGCCGCACGGGGATTTCGTCGCGTCTCTGCAAGACATCGAGCGGCGTCAGCTTGCCGACATGAACCGGCCGCACGCGCTCGCGCACCCGTCGCCGCAGGGCGGTACGCAGGCCGCCGCGAAGCCCCTGTCGCGCGACGAGGCGCGCGCGCTCGTCGAAAGGCTGCGCGCATCGCGCGCCGCGCTGCCGCTTTCGACCGGTTCGTTGCTGATGGCGATCGTCGGTGCGCTCGCGCTGGCGAACGCGCTGCTCGGCGACGGCGGAGTCATCGCGTTCGCCGTCGGTGTGGCGCTGCTGTGGCGGCCGATCAAGCGGCTGATCGCCGCGGCGCGCGCACTTGCACCGTCCGCGCCGCGGCCGCACAGCGCGCACGCCGCGACCTTCGGCAAGGCGAAGGCTGAGCAATGAAAAAGCTCGACGTCAAAGTCCTTGATCCGCGCCTGCGCACGCAACTGCCGGGGTATGCGACCGCGGGCGCGGCGGGGCTGGACCTGCGCGCCTGTATCGACGCGCCGCTCGCGCTCGCGCCGGGCGATACGCAGCTCGTGCCGACCGGCATCGCGATCCACCTCGGCGATCCCGGCTACGCCGCGCTCGTTCTGCCGCGTTCCGGGCTCGGCCACAAGCACGGGATCGTGCTCGGCAACCTGGTCGGGCTGATCGACTCCGACTACCAGGGCGAGATCATGGTGTCGTGCTGGAACCGCGGGCGCGAGTCTTTCACGATCCAGCCGCTCGAGCGCATCGCGCAACTGGTCGTTGTCCCGGTGGTCCGGGTCGAGTTCAATGTGGTCGAGGAGTTCGCGGCCAGCGATCGCGGCGCGGGCGGCTTCGGCAGTACCGGCAAGCACTGAATGCCTTCGCGGTTCGCGCGCGCGCTGCTCGCGTTGTTCGGCTGGCGCGTCGATTTCGACGGCCTGCCCGGGCCGAAGGGTATCCTGATCGTCTATCCGCACACGTCGAACTGGGACTTCGTCCTTGGCCTGCTGGCGAAGTGGACCGTTGGGCTGCCGATCCGCTGGGTCGGCAAGGAAAGCCTGTTTCGCGGTTTCGCGGGTGCGACGCTCGGCCCGCTGATGCGCGCATGGGGCGGGCGACCCGTCGATCGCCACAACGCCAGCGGCGCGGTCGAGCAACTCGCCCGGCTGATGCAGTCCGAAGACTGGTGCTGGCTCGGCCTGTCGCCCGAAGGCACGCGCAAGCGTCAGGACTACCTGCGTTCGGGCTTCTACCATCTCGCGCTGAAGCTCGACGTGCCCGTCGGGCTGGCCTATATCGACTTCTCGCGCAAGCGAATCGGCGTGCGCGATTTCGTCCGCATGAGCGGGGATCGCGAATGCGATCTCGCCCGGCTGCGTACCTTCTACGCCGACAAGGCGGGACGTTATCCCGCGCAGGCGAGCGTGATCACTTTTCGCGAACGCGCGCCATCGGAATGAGCCGGCTTCTGCTCGTGGCGGGCCGCGCCGTCCAGCCTCGCCAAGCGGCCGTCTCATGTCGGGCCGACTGCCCCGAGCGCCCTTGCGCGCGGGGGGCTCGCGCCAAGCTGCAGCGCTGGCGCCTCCGGAACCAGCGGCCCTCACGCAGCCGACGCATCGCGAACCGCCGATCACATCGATGAGGGATATGAGGCGGTCGCGGCCGGACCAAGCATATATCCTGTGGGGCAAGCTAAGGTCATTCCCCCTACCCGCTTGGGGCGTATCCAATAGCGAGCCGCGCGGATACCCTGCGCAAAAAAGGCTCGCACCCGCGGGAATCAACCAAGAAAGAGGAGGACACCGTGCACCGATCGATCATCTGGGCGGCGCTGTTTGTCGCTGCAGGCCCTGCGCTTGCGCAAAACGATCCCAACCTTGGCCGCAACGTCGCGGCGACCTGTGCGAACTGCCACGGTACGCGCGGAGCCAGCGTCGGCGGCAACGAGCCGCTGGCGGGCAAGCCGAAGGCCGAAATCGTGCAGAAGATGCAGGACTTCAAGGCCGGGCGCAAGCCGGCGACGATCATGCATCAGCTCGCCAAGGGCTTCACCGACGCACAGATCGAGGCGGCCGCCGAATACTTTGCGGCGCAAAAACCGGCCCGCTAGCCGCACGAAGGAGACAGTCATGACAATGCAACGACGCGAATTCCTGGAAGTCCTGGGCGCCGGATCGGTGTTGGCCGCCCTCGGCGGCTGCGCGACGATGGGCGGCGGCAGCAGTGGGCGGGTGGTCGTGATCGGCGGCGGCTTTGCCGGTGCGACCGCCGCCAAGTACATCCGCATGTGGAGCGACGGCAAGATCGATGTCACGATGGTCGAGCAACGCGATCGCTTCATCTCGTGCCCGATGTCGAATCTGGTCATCGGCGGCAGCAAATCGCTGGACTTCGTGACCCACTCGTACGACCATCTCGCCAAGCGCTGGGGCGTTCGCATGGTGCGCAGCACCGCCGTCGCGGTCGATCCCGAAAAGCGCACCGTGCGCACCTCCGGCGGAGAGACCCTGCAATACGATCGGCTGATCGTCGCGCCGGGTATCGAGTTCATGTGGGAGCAGATTCCCTCGATGGCCAGGAATCCCGACGCGGGCAGCCAGGTTGCGCCGCACGCATGGATCGCCGGCCCGCAGACCCAACTGCTGCGCCGGCAGCTCGAGGCGATGCCGGACGGTGGTGTCGCGGTGATCGCGATCCCGAAGGCGCCTTACCGCTGCCCGCCCGGACCGTACGAGCGTGCGTGCCAGATGGCCTTCTACTTCAAGGCAAGGAAGCCGAAGTCGAAGGTGCTGATCCTCGACGCCAACCCGGACATCCAGTCGAAGAAGGGGCTGTTCACGAAGGTCTGGAACGCGGACTACAAGGGCCTCGTCGAGTACCGCCCGAACCACACGGTCACGGACATCGACCTTGCCACCAAGACGCTGAAGTTCGACGTGCACGGTGACGTCAAGGCGAACGTGATCAACCTGATCCCGAGCCAGCGCGCCGGGGCGATCGCGCGGGCAGCGGGCGTGGTCACCGCCAACAACCGCTGGTGCGAAGTCGATTTCCTCACCTACGAGTCGATCAAGGTGAAGAACGTGCACGTGCTGGGCGATGCGATCCAGGGCGCGCCGGGCATGCCGAAATCCGGGCACATGGCCAACCAGCAGGCCAAGGTCTGCGCGGCCGCGGTCGTGGCCTTGCTGTCGGGCGGCACCGTCAGCCAGACGCCGGTCGTCACCAACACCTGCTACAGCATGACCAACGACACCGACACCGTGCACGTGGCCTCGGTGCACCAGTACAACGCAGCGAAGAAGACGATGCTCACCGTGCCCGGCTCCGGCGGCCTGTCGCCGGCGCCGACCGCGCTGGAAGGAAAGTACGCCTTCGCCTGGGCGCGGAACCTCTGGGCCGACATCCTCGCTTGACGCAGCGAGCGGAGGCGTCACCGGCAGCGGCGGGCTCGGCCCGCCGCTTTTTTTTTGGCTGCGCCGGGCTACTTTTTGCCCGACAGATACTCGGCGACGGCCTTGACCTCGAGTTCGGTCATGCGCGCGACGATGGCATGCATCACCGGGCTGTCCTGGCTGCGCTCCGGCGCGCCGAACTGCTTGATCCGGTTCTCGATGTAAAGGGCATTCTGTCCGGCCAGCCGCGGCAATTCGGCGCTGCCGGCGGCATCGGCTCCGTGGCAGCCCGCGCACGCCGCCACCCCCGAGTACCGGTTGCCTTGGTGATAGACGTAGCGCCCGACGGCGGCCAGCTCCGGATCCTTGACTTCGGCGGCGGTCGCGCTTTTCCGGCTGAAGTACGCGCCGAGCGCTTTCATGTCGGCCTCGCTCAGGTCCTTGACCATGTCCTGCATCGCGCTCGACTTGCGCGCACCGCTTTTGAAGTTGGCGAGCTGGCGCGCGATGTACGCGGCGTTCTGCGCGGCCAGTTTGGGAAACAGTTCGCTCGAGCTCTCGCCGTCCATGCCGTGGCACAACACGCAACCGCTCGCGACGATCTTGCGCGCCCGCTCCTGATCGTCGGCGGCCTGGGAGTGCAGCGGCGCGGCCAGGCAAGCCGCAAGACCTGCGGCCAGCAGCACGCGCGGAACGGATCGGTCTTTTCGCACCAAGCGCCCCCGAAGAGCAAACCGCCCCGATCCTAGAGGCCGGGGCGGCGGGCGGGGAATATCCGTGTTGGGTTACGCCCGGTGCGGGCGCAGCGGCTATTCGGAGAGCACGGGTTCGCCGCGCGCCTCCTCGGGCGTGCCGCCGCCGTCGGACGACGGAAATTCGAGCTTGATCGCTCCCGCCTCGTCGACGTCGACGCTGACCCTGCCGCCGTTGACCAGCCGCCCGAACAGCAGCTCGTCGGCGAGCGCCTTGCGGATCGTGTCCTGGATCAGCCGCGCCATCGGGCGCGCCCCCATCACCGGATCGAAGCCCTTCTTCGCCAGATGCTTGCGCAGCGCGTCGGAGAAGGTCACGTCGACCTTCTTCTCGTGCAGCTGGTCCTCGAGTTGCATCAAAAACTTGTCGACCACACGCAGGATGATTTCCTCGTCGAGCGGACGGAAGCTGATGATCGCGTCGAGCCGGTTGCGGAACTCCGGCGTGAACATGCGCTTGATGTCGGCCATCTCGTCGCCCGCCTCGCGCGCGCTGGTGAATCCGATCGCGCGCTTTTGCAGCGTCTCGGCGCCCGCGTTGGTCGTCATGATGATGATCACGTTGCGGAAGTCCGCCTTGCGGCCGTTGTTGTCGGTCAGCGTACCGTGGTCCATCACCTGCAGCAGGATGTTGAAGATGTCAGGGTGCGCCTTTTCGATCTCGTCGAGCAGCAGCACCGCATGCGGCTTCTTGCTGATCGCCTCGGTCAGCAACCCGCCCTGATCGAAGCCGACGTAGCCCGGCGGCGCGCCGATCAGGCGGCTGACCGCGTGGCGCTCCATGTACTCGGACATGTCGAAGCGGATCAGTTCGATGCCGAGCGTGAACGCGAGCTGCCGCGCGACTTCGGTCTTGCCGACCCCGGTCGGACCGGAGAAGAGGAAACTGCCGATCGGCTTGTCCGGCTTGCCGAGCCCCGAGCGCGCCATCTTGATCGCCGAGGCGAGCGCTTCGATCGCCGGGTCCTGTCCGAACACGACGTTCTTCAGATTGCGCTCGAGATTTTTCAGCTGCGTGCGATCGTCGGACGACACCGTCTGCGGCGGGATACGCGCGATCTTGGCGATGATGTCCTCGACCTCGTTCTTGCCGATCGTTTTCTTGCGCTTGGACGCCGGCAGAATGCGCTGTGCCGCGCCGGCTTCGTCGATCACGTCGATCGCCTTGTCCGGCAAATGGCGGTCATTGATGAACTTGGCCGACAGCTCCGCCGCCGCGGTGATCGCACCGGTCGAATACTTGACGCCGTGGTGTTCCTCGAAGCGCGACTTCAACCCCTTCAGAATCTCGATCGTCTGCGCCACCGTCGGTTCGCTCACATCGATCTTCTGGAAGCGCCGCGACAGCGCATGATCCTTCTCGAAGATGCCGCGGTACTCGTTGTAGGTCGTCGCGCCGATGCACTTCAACTGCCCGGTCGCGAGCGCCGGCTTCAGCAGGTTGGACGCGTCGAGCGTTCCGCCCGAGGCGGAGCCCGCACCGATCAGCGTATGGATCTCGTCGATGAACAGGATCGCATGGACGTTGTTCTTCAACTGCTTGAGCACGGCCTTGAGCCGCTGCTCGAAGTCGCCGCGATACTTCGTGCCTGCCAGCAGCGCGCCCATGTCGAGCGAGTAGACGGTGGACTTCTCCAGGATCTCGGGCACATCGCCCTTGACGATGCGCCACGCCAAGCCCTCCGCGATCGCGGTCTTGCCGACGCCGGCTTCGCCGACCAGCAGCGGGTTGTTCTTGCGCCGGCGGCACAGCACCTGGATCACGCGCTCGACCTCGGGCTCGCGGCCGATCAGCGGATCGATCTTGCCGTCGCGGGCGAGCGCGTTCAGGTTCATCGTGTACTGCTCGAGCGGCGATGTCTGCTCGCGTCCCTGCTCCTGCTCCTGCTCCTGTTCGCCCTTGTCCCTGCTCTTTTCCTCGCCGTGCGGCGTCTTCGTGATGCCGTGGGAGATGTAGTTGACGACATCCAGTCGCGTCACGCCCTGCTGGTGCAGGTAGTACACGGCGTGCGAGTCCTTTTCGCCGAAGATCGCCACGAGCACGTTGGCGCCGGTCACTTCCTTCTTGCCGTTGCTGGTGCTCTGCACATGCATGATCGCGCGCTGGATCACCCGCTGGAAGCCGAGGGTCGGCTGCGTGTCGGCCTCCGAGTGCGGCGGCAGCACGGGCGTGTTGTCGGCGATGAAGTTCTGCAGGCTCTTGCGCAGGTCCTCGATGTTGCACGCGCAGGCGCGCAGCACCTCGGCCGCGGACGGGTTGTCCAGCAGCGCCAGCAGCAGGTGCTCGACGGTGATGAATTCGTGTCGCGCTTGCCTGGCTTCGACGAAGGCCATGTGCAAGCTGACTTCCAGTTCCTGCGCGATCATGCTTCCTCCATCACGCACTGCAGCGGATGCTGATGCTGGCGTGAATAACTGCAAACCTGCTCGACCTTGCTGGCGGCGATGTCGCGCGGATAGACCCCGCACACGCCGCGCCCCTCATGATGCACCTTCAGCATGATCTGGGTGGCCTGCTCGCGCCCCTTGCCGAAGAACTTCTGCAGCACGCCGACGACGAATTCCATCGGTGTGAAATCGTCGTTGAGCAGGACCACCTGATACATCGGTGGCGGCTTGACGCGAGAAGCCTGTTTCTCGACGACCGTGCCTTCGCCGATCCGCTCACTCATGAGGCCATTCTAGGAAATTCGCTCGCCCTGCACGGGATCCGATAAGCGTGCCAATCATAAGTTATCTCGGGGCAGCGCAGCCGGCGCGTGCGGCGCAGCGCGGCGCCCGCCGATCCGCGCGTTGCGACCGTTCTAGACGACGGCAAGACCGCGCCCGTTCCCACGCTGCCGGCAGCCGCCGCCCCACCGTCGTACGTTCGCGCCGCCGCGCACAGATCCGGAGGATCCGGGCCGATTGCCCCCGTTTTCGCACCACCCCGGTACGCTGTCGCTCGCACGCTACGACCGACGGCGCGGTCCCCGTGTTCCCGACGGCCTCGGCTCTTGACGCCCGCCGACCTAGCTCCAAGAATGCGGCGTCCGTCCGCAGGAAGAAGAAGGCGAATGACGGATCGTCGGCGGTCTTGCGTTTCCCGCACGCCGCCGGCGGGGAGAGGAGTCGAGCGGAACACCGCAGCCGCGCGCCGCGGCGCGCCATGACCCCTCGCGTGAGGATGCAGGAAGAGGAAGGATTTATGGCAACAGGTACCGTCAAGTGGTTCAACGACGCGAAGGGGTACGGCTTCATTACGCCGGACGATGGCGGCGAAGATCTCTTTGCCCATTTTTCGGCGATCCAGATGAACGGCTTCAAGACGCTGAAGGAAGGCCAGAAGGTCGTTTTTGAAGTCGTGCAGGGCCCCAAAGGCAAGCAGGCCTCGAACATCACGACCGGCGGCTAGCGCGCGCCCGCGACAGACCCTGGAACGGGCGCAGCGCCCCCCAAAGAAAAACCCCGCCGCAGCGGGGTTTTTCTTTGGGTCGGTTCGCTCTACATGTGATCAATCATGACTTGGCCGAAGCCCGAGCAGCTCACCTGCGTGGCGCCTTCCATCAGTCGCGCAAAGTCGTAGGTCACCTTCTTGCTCAGGATCGCGCGCTCCATCGAGCGGATGATCAGGTCGGCGGCCTCGGTCCAGCCCATGTGCCGCAGCATCATTTCCGCTGACAGTATCTCCGACCCCGGGTTCACGTAGTCCTTGCCGGCGTACTTCGGCGCCGTGCCGTGGGTGGCCTCGAACATCGCCACCGAATCCGACAGGTTCGCGCCCGGCGCGATGCCGATGCCGCCGACCTGTGCCGCCAGCGCGTCCGAGATGTAGTCGCCGTTCAGGTTCATCGTGGCGATCACGTCGTACTCGGCCGGCCGCAGCAGGATCTGCTGCAGGAACGCGTCGGCGATCACGTCCTTGACGACGATGTCGCCGTGCTTGGCCTTGATTCTCATCCACGGACCGCCGTCGAGCAGTTCGGCGCCGAATTCGCGCTGCGCCAGCGCATAGCCCCACTTGGCAAAGGCGCCCTCCGTGAACTTCATGATGTTGCCCTTGTGCACGAAGGTCACGCTCTTGCGCCGGTTGTCGATCGCGTACTGGATCGCCTTGCGCACCAGCCGCTCGGTGCCCTCGCGCGAGATGGGCTTGATGCCGATGCCCGAGGTGTTGGGAAAGCGAATCTTCTTGACCCCCATTTCCTCCTGCAGAAACTTGATGACCTTCTTCGCCTTCTCGCTCTCCGCCTCGTATTCGATGCCGGCATAGATGTCCTCCGAGTTCTCGCGGAAGATCACCATGTCGGTCTTCTCTGGTTCCTTGACCGGGCTGGGCACGCCCTTGAAGTAGCGCACCGGGCGCAGGCACACGTACAGGTCGAGCTCCTGGCGCAGCGCGACGTTGATCGAACGGATGCCGCCGCCCACGGGCGTGGTGAGCGGCCCCTTGATCGACACGACGTATTCGCGCAGCGCCGCCAGCGTCTCGTCGGGCAGCCACACGTCGGGGCCGTAGACCTTGGTCGACTTCTCGCCGGCGTAGATCTCCATCCAGACGATCTTTCTCTTGCCGCCGTAGGCCTTCGCCACCGCGGCGTCGACCACCCTGATCATCACCGGCGTGATGTCCACACCGGTGCCGTCGCCCTCGATGTACGGGATGATCGGTTGGTCCGGCACGTTCAGCGTGTAGTCCTTGTTGACGGTGATCTTCTGGCCTGAACTGGGCACTTTGATGTGCTGATACATGAGGTCTCCGCTCGTCTTTCGCTCGTCATTGGCGGTTCCGACCAACGGGCCCGCTCGCCGGTCGCACCGCGTCGATGCGTCGAGTTTACCCTTCCGTCGTCGCCGCAACGGTCAGCCTCACCGGTGGCAGCGTCGCTATGGACGCGACGGCTTCTCGTCCGCGCTGGCTCACGCGGGCCGTCGTCGCCACTCTGCTGATTGACTCTGACGGGAGAAACACATGACCAAGCTGCTCGCCGCCCTCGTCTCGACGCTCTTTGCCGGGGCCGTGCCAGCTCAGGCCGCGCCCGCCACGCGCGCTCAACCGGCGGCGCCCGCCAAGCCGGAAGCCAAGGGCGAAGCCAAAGGCGAAACCAAGAAGGTCGCGAAGAAGGCCAAGGCCAAAGCGAAGAAAGCGGGCGATGCCAAGCCCGCTGAAGGCAAAAAGTAACCGATCCGCGCGATCGAACAAGGCAGGGGGCAACCCTGCATTTTTCCTTTCTGGTGCCGCCGTCGCGTCGCGGAACCGCGAACGCGAATCCTTACAATGCACGCGCGTCGCGCCGCTGCCGCCCTACGATGAAGTTCGTCCCTCCCCTCAAGCCTCGGCAGGTCTTCGCCCTGGCGCTTGCCTGGCTAGTCTGCATCGGGCCGGCGCGGGGGCAAGGATCGCAGGTTGCGCCGCCGACGATCAAGCTGAATGCGGGCATCCACCTGATCACCGCCGAAGTCGCCGCCAGCGATTCGAGCCGCACTCGAGGACTGATGTTCCGCGAGTCACTCGCGCCGAACCACGGCATGCTGTTCGTGTTCGATCACAAGGCGATCCACTGCATGTGGATGCGCAACACGCTAATTTCGCTTTCGGTCGCTTTCATCGACGACGACGGCGCGATCGTCAACATCGAGGACATGGCGCCGCGGACGGAGACCAGCCACTGCGCGCGGCGCCCGGTACGCTATGCGCTCGAAATGGAAAAGGGCTGGTTCGCCAGGCGAGGGATCGGTCCGGGTGCGAAACTCGGGGGACTGCCGGGCTCGCGCTAGCCGGCGCTGCAGCCGCGCCCGCGAACAAAGAGGGGCCTACCGGCCCCTGTTCGACTTGCAGCTTGCGCTGCGTTTCAGAGCCCGGTGTTCTGCTGCGCGACCATGCAGTAGAGCATGGGGATCGACAGCATCGTGTTGAAGCGCGAGGTCAGCATCGCCACGCGCCCGGCCTTCGCCTTCGCGTCGGCATCGACCTGCACGATGCCCAGCGCCTTCTTCTGGTTCGGCCAGATGATGAACCACACGTTGAAGGCCATGATCAATCCGAGCCACATGCCGATGCCGATCGCATGCACGCCTTTGGTGAAGGCAAGCGCCTGCAGCAGGTAGGCGTTCATCCACGCCAGCAGCAGACCCGTGACCACCGTCGCGAGCGCCGCCCAACGGAACCAGAACAGCGCGGTGGGCGCGATCACCTTGCTCACCGCCGGCTTCTGCTCGTCGGGGATCTTCGGCATCGACGGGGTCTGCACGAAGTTGAAGTACCACAGCAGGCCGATCCACATCACGCCCGACAGCACGTGCAGCCAACGCATGAAAAAGCGCGACCACCCCATGTCGATCGCGATGTACTGACCCGTCAATGCGCCGGCCGCAAGCACGATGACTACGAGCAGGACCACACCGGCCGTCACCGTGCGGCCCAGCGACTGAAAGATGGCTCCCATCTGCGACTCTCCTCATAAGGACACACGCGGCCGCGCTTGTGCTGGGTCGTGCCTGCGGCCGCCCGATCAGGGGCCGCGAATCTAGCATAGGTATCCCCCTGAAACCGCGACACGCCGCTTCAATAGCTGTCTTCCACACGCGCGCGCGCGCCGCCCTCGGCGAAGCGGATGTCGAGCCGCTCGCCGCGTGCGAGCCGGCGACCGTCGCGCACGACGCTGCCGGATGCGTCGCGCACGACGCTATAGCCGCGCGCCAGCACGGCCAGCGGATCGAGCGCACGCAGCTGGGCGTCGAGTTGCGCGAGCTCCAGACGGTCCCCGTGCAGGCGCGCCGTCGCGGCCGCGGTCAAGCGTAGGGCGTTCGCCTGCACGCGCGGCGCCGCACGCAGCGGCGCGGGCCCGGCCTGCGCGAGCCGGCTCAGCGCGCCGGCGAAACGTTGCCGCGACGCGTCGGCGATACGCGCGGCGCCGCGCGCCAGACGCGTGCGGCGCTCGAGCAGGCGCAGTTCGAGCCCACGTATGGGCGCGCGCGGCGCGGTCAGCGCACGCTGCGCATAGTCCAGGCGCTGTTGCGCGCGTTCGATGACCGAGGCGAGTTGGCGCCGCAGCGCGGCCGCGCGTTCGTCGAGCGCCGCGACCAGCGCGTCGCGTTCGGGCGCCACCAGCTCGGCGGCCGCCGTCGGCGTCGGCGCGCGCAGATCGGCCGCAAAGTCGGCGATCGTGAAGTCCGAGTCGTGGCCGACACCGACGATCACGGGTATGCGGCATGCGCGGATCGCGCGCGCGACGGCCTCCTCGTTGAACGCCCACAGGTCCTCGATGGACCCGCCGCCGCGCACCAGCAGCAGCGCGTCGACCTCCGCACGCCGGCTGGCGACGTTCAGCATCGCCGCGATGCGTTCGCCCGCGCCTACGCCTTGCACCGGCACCGGATAGACGATCACGCGCAGGTACGGCGCGCGCCGTACGAGCGTGGTCACGACGTCGCGCAACGCAGCCGCCTGCAGCGACGTCACGACGCCGACCACACGCGGAAATCGCGGCAACGCGCGCTTGCGCATCTCGTCGAACAGGCCCTCGGCGCCGAGTCGCGCTTTCAGGCGCAGGAACTCCTCGAACAGCCGACCCTGCCCGGCGCGCCGCATCGACTCGAGCGTGAGTTGATACTCGCCGCGCGGCTCATACAGTCCGACCTGGCCGAGGACTTCGACGGCGTCGCCGTCGCGCGGGGAAAAGTCGACCAGCGCATTGCGCCCGCGGAACATTACGCAGCGGACCTGCGCGGCATCGTCCTTCAGCGTCAGGTACCAGTGCCCGCTCGCGGCGCACGTGAAGTTGGCGACTTCGCCGCGAACCCGCACCAGCGGGAAACCGCGCGCGAGCAGCCCAGCAACGGCGCGGTTCAGCAGGGAAACCGTCAGCGTTTCCCGCGTCGTTGCTGGATGCTGTTCGCCGAATTCAAGCGCCATGCGGGTTTCCGCGGTAAACCTTTCCACACAGCCGCGCCGCTGCGCGCCACTGGCCGCGGTCGCGCCGGACATCCCTCGTCTCACCGGGCAACGCCTTGAATCGCATAGGTTTTTTCATCTGCTCAGCAATTGCGCAAACCAGCCAAATCGCGTCCGAACGGCGATTTCGCGCCCTCGCGCGCGGTTTGTTCACATAGTTGTCCACAGATTCTGTGGAAATTTGCCCGCGATTTCCGAGCCACTAAACTGCGCCCTTTCCTCGCACGCCTCGACCGGGAAGGACATCGCTCTTGTTCGCGATCGTACAAGCCATCGGCTGGCCGATCTGGCCGCTCATCATCGCCTCGATCGTCGCGCTCGCACTGATCATCGAGCGCAGCGCTTCGTTGCGCCGTCAACGGATCGTGCCGGCGGGGCTGCTGCAGGACGTGCTGTCGCTGCACGCCAGGCGCCAGATTTCGCCCGACGTGATCGCCAAGCTCGAGCAGAACTCGCCGCTCGGACGTGTGTTGGCGGCCGCACTGCGCAACGAGCGGGCGCCGCGCGACATCGCCGGGGAGGCGGTCGCCAATGCCGGCAGTCACGTCGCGCACGACCTGTCGCGCTACCTGACGCTGCTCGGCTCGATCGGATCGATCGCGCCGCTGCTCGGTTTGCTCGGCACCGTGATCGGCATGATCGAGATCTTCGCCTCGCAGCAGGCGGGATCGAGCCCGCAGCAGCTCGCGCACGGCATCTCGATCGCGCTGTACTGCACGGCCTTCGGCATCATCGTCGCCGTGCCCGCGGTGCTGTTCTACCGCCACTTCCGCACGCGGGTGGAGGATATGCTGGTCGACATGGAAGACCAGGCGCAGCGTCTACTCGACACCTTGTACAACGAGCGGCTCACGGGCCGGGGCGGCTGATGCGATTCCGCCGCCCGCAGGACGAGGAACCGGAGATGAATCTGATTCCTCTGATCGACGTGATGCTGATCGTGCTGATCTTCCTCGCGGTCAGCACGACCTACTCGCGTTTCGCCGAACTGCAGATTGAGCTGCCGCGCGCCGACGCCGCCAAGACCCAGAACCGGCCGAACGAGATCCAGATCGGCGTGACGGCCGACGGCCGCGTGGCGATCGATCGCGCGCTGGTGCCGTTCACGGATGCCGCCGCCTTCGCCGAAGTCCTGCAGCGCGCGGCCAAGGGGCGCGACAACCCGCTGCTGGTCATCAACGCCGACGCGCAGGCGCCGCACCAGTCGGTGATCAACGTGATGGAAGCCGCGCGGCTCGCGGGCTTGCCGCGTATCAGCTTCGCCACTCAGCGGCAGACGGCGGCCGCGGGCAAGTAAGCGAGCGCTCGGTCAGTCGCTGCCGCGGTGAACGCTCGATTACCCTCTCCCCCGCCCCTGTCCCGCACGCGGACGAGGGGAGGTATCGGCGGCAGTGGCCTGACGCCGATTGGCCGGACGCCCGGCAGGCGCGGGCGATGACCCTGCGCACTAGTTTGCAGCAAGCGCTGCTGCGCCTGTGGCAGAAGCGCGGCGTGGGCGCGCGGCTGCTGTATCCGCTGGCGCTGGTGCATCGCGCCTGGCGCGCTCTGGATGTCTGTCGCTACGCGGCGGGTCTCGCCCGCCCGCAGCGCGTCGGCGTGCCGGTGGTCGTGGTCGGCAATCTGTATGTCGGCGGCACCGGCAAGACGCCGCTCGTCATCGAGATCGTGCGCGCGCTCGCGGCGCGCGGCTGGCACCCGGGCATCGTCGCCCGTGGCTACGGCGCGGCCGTCGGCGCACCGCGCGAGGTCGATCCGCGCGGCGCGGCGCGCGACTTCGGCGACGAGCCGCTGCTGATGGCCAACGCCACGGGCGTTCCGGTGGCGGTGGGCCGCGATCGCGTCGCCGCCGCGAAGCTGCTGCGCAACCTGCACCCGCGCGTGGACGTGATCGTCACCGACGACGGCCTGCAACACCGCCGGCTGGGGCGCGACGTGGAGATCGCGGTGATCCACTACCGCGGGCTGGGCAACGGCTGGCTGCTGCCCGCGGGTCCCTTGCGCGACCCTCCCGAGCGGTTGCAGGACGTGAGCGCGGTCGTCTTCCACGGCGACATCCTGCCGGTGCGCATCTATTCGCCGCACTTTTTCATGCGAACGCAGCTCGGCACGGTCTACACGCTGAAGGACCCGTCGCGCAAGGTCGAACTAGCCGAGCTCGCGCGCGAGCAGCGCGACAAGGGCGTGCGGCTGCTCGCCGCCGCCGGCATCGGCATGCCCGATCGGTTCTTCGCGATGCTGCGCGCGTACGGGCTGCAGTTCGACGAGCTGCCGCTGCCCGACCACTACGACTACGCCGCCAACCCGTTCGCGAACCGCCGCTTCGACCGCGCTCTGATCACGGAGAAGGACGCCGTAAAATGCCGCGGCAACCCGGCGCTTGCGGCCGACGGCCGCATCTGCGTGGTGCCGCTGCAGACGACGGTGCACGATGCGCTGATCGACCTGATCGAGCAGCGCATCCGCGCCGGCGCGCACGCGCAAGAGGCGCCCGCGACGCGCGCGCAAGACCTCAGCAAGGCGAAGGCTGCCGATGGATCCCCGACTGCTTGAAATCCTCGTTTGCCCGGTCACCAAGGGCCCGCTCGAATACGACAAGGCGCGGCAGGAGCTGATCTCGCGCGCCGCCGGCCTCGCGTATCCGATCCGCGACGGCATTCCGGTGATGCTGGAGAGCGAAGCGCGCCGACTCGACGAGCCGGCGCCCGCGAAGTGATCCCGCCGCGGCACGGGCCGGCGCCGCGCCGATGAGCGCCCCGTCGTTCGTCGCGATCTTGCCGGCGCGGCTGGCGTCGACTCGGCTGCCGCGCAAGCCGCTGGCCGACATCGGCGGGCTGCCGATGGTCGTTCGCGTGGCGCAGCGTGCGGCCGCAAGCGGCGCGCAGCGGGTCGTGGTCGCGGCCGACGGCGAGGAGATCGCCGGCGCCTGCCGTGCGCACGGTGTCGAAGCCGTGCTGACCTCGCCCGATCACCCGACCGGCACCGACCGGCTCGCCGAGGCCTGCACGCTGCTCGATCTGGCCGACGACGCGATCGTCGTCAACGTGCAGGGCGACGAACCGCTGATTCCGCCGCCGGTCATCGCCGACGTCGCCGCGCTGCTCGCGCGGCAGCCGGACTGCGCGATCGCTACCGCCGCGCATCCGCTGCACGACGCGGCCGAGTTCTTCAGCCCGAACGTCGTCAAAGTCGTCGTCGACCGCACGAGCCGCGCGCTGCTTTTTTCGCGCGCGCCGATTCCGTGGGCGCGCGACGCGTTCGCGGCCGACCGCTCCGCGCTGCCCGTCGGGCTGCCCGCGCTGCGGCACGTCGGGCTGTATGCCTATCGCGGAGCCTTTCTGCGCGCCTACCCGAAGCTCGCGCGCGATCCGCTGGAAGCATTCGAGAGCCTCGAGCAGTTGCGCGCGCTCACGCACGGCTACCGTATCGCGGTGCTGATGCTGGCGGCGGCGCTGCCGCCGGGGGTGGACACGCCCGAGGATCTCGAACGCGCGCGCGCCGCGCTCGCCGGGCGACGTTAGACTGCCCGCCTCTTCCAGTAGGAGAAGAAAAGATGAAGCGACTGATGGCCGTCGCCGCGCTGGCCGCAGCGCTCGCCTGCGGCGCCGCGGGCGGCAAGACCCTGCGTTGGGCCTCGCAGGGCGATCCGCAGACCGCGGATCCGTACTCGCAGAACGAGGGCCTCACCAACATGTTCTCGCAGTCGATCCACGACACGCTGGTGATGCGCGACAACGCGCTGAAGCTCGTACCGGGGCTGGCGACCTCGTGGGAACAGGTCAATCCGACGACGTGGCGCTTTGCGCTGAGGCGCGGCGTCAGGTTCCACGACGGCTCGCCGTTCACTGCCGACGACGTCGTGTTCAGTTTCGAGCGCGCGCAGCACCCGAACTCGCAGCTTCGGCAGTACGCGAACGCGGTGGGCAAGCCGCGCAAGCTCGACGACTACACGGTCGAGTTCGTGCAGGACAAGCCGAACCCGATCACGCTGGAGCACGCCACGACGATCTACATCATGAGCAAGGCGTGGGCGATCAAGCACAAGGTCGAGCGGCCGCTCGACTTCAAGGCCAAGGAGGAGACCTACGCCTCGCGCCACGCCAACGGCACCGGCGCTTGGATCCTCGTATCGCGCGAGCCGGGAGTGAAGACCGTTCTGAAGCGCAACCCCGACTGGTGGGGCATCAAGGAAGGGCGGGCGCCGGGCAACGTGACCGAGGTCGTCTACACGCAGGTGAGTGCCGACGCCACCCGCACCGCCGCCCTGCTCGGCGGGCAGATCGACTTCGTGCTCGATCCGCCGCCGCAGGATCTCGCGCGGCTCGAGAACAACAAGGACACCAAGGTCGTGCGCGGGCAGGAGAACCGGATCATCTTCTTCGGTTTCGACCAGCACCGCGACGAGCTGCTGTATTCGAACGTCAAGGGCCGCAACCCGTTCAAGGACGTGCGCGTGCGGCAGGCTGTTTATCACGCGATCGACATCGAAGCGATCCGCTCGCGCACGATGCGCGGATCGGCGCTGCCCACCGGCGGTATCACGCCTTCGATCCTAGCGTCCAATCCCGAGGCCGAGAGACGGCTGCCGTACGACCCGCAGCGCGCGCGCCAGTTGCTCGCCGAAGCGGGTTATCCGAACGGCTTCGAGGTCACGCTCGACTGCCCGAACAACCGGTACGTCAACGACGAGGAGATCTGCATCGCGGTGGCGGCGATGCTCACCAAGGTCGGCATCTCGACAAAGGTCACGGCGATGCCGCGCGCGACCTACTTTCCGAAGCTGGAAAAGTACGACACGAGCTTCTACATGCTCGGCTGGGGCGGCGCGATCACCGACGCGCAGACGACGCTGTGGCCGGTGCTGCGCTCAAAGGACGAGAAGACCGGCAACGGCGGCTTCAACTACGGGCGCTACGTCAACCCCAAGCTCGACGCCTTGATCGACGCCGCGGGCACCGAGATGGACCCGGACAAGCGCCGCGAGCTGATCCGCCGGGCGCTCGCCGAGCACAATGCGCAGGTGCACCACGTTCCGCTGCACCGGCAGATGATCCCGTGGGCGATGCGCGCAACCGTCCACGTCGTCCACCGCGCGGACAATGTACTGAACATGGAGTCAGTCCGAATGGACTGACTCCATGGGCAGTACGTTGCGTCGGAGGCTTACTTGCCGCAGGCAAGTTAAGGCCGCGTAGCGGCCGGCCGCAGACACAATGTCCCGATGAACATGGAGTCAGTTCGAATGGACTGACTCCATGGGCAGTACGTTGCGTCGGAGGCTTACTTGCCGCAGGCAAGTTAAGGCCGCGTAGCGGCCGGCCGCAGACACAAGGCACGCCACCTGGAATCTCCCGCACGCGACCCTCTGGCCGTTCGGAGAAGTACGGGAGGAGTCGCGCAGCCAAGCAGAAATTGCTTACGCGAAACTGACTCGCAGAGCGTGGGCGCGCGAGCCTTTGCAGCTAGAATCCGCCGTCCTGTCGGCGGGACGAAGCGCCGACAGCCAAAAGAATGCGCGCAGGGAACATCGGGGGATGCGAGTCATACTGCTCGGGCCACCGGGCGCCGGCAAAGGCACCCAGGCTGCGTTCATCACGGAGCGCTACGGCATTCCGCAGATCTCCACCGGCGACATGCTGCGCGCCGCGGTGAAGGCCGGATCACCGCTCGGGCTCGCCGCCAGGAAGGTGATGGATGCGGGACAGCTCGTGTCGGACGACATCATCGTCGGGCTGGTCAAGGAGCGCTTGAAGGAACGGGACTGCGCCGCGGGGTATCTGTTCGACGGATTCCCGCGCACGATTCCGCAGGCCGACGCGCTGAGAACGGCCGGCATCAAGGTCGACGTGGTGCTCGAGATCGACGTGCCGGATGCCGACATCATCGAACGCATGAGCGGCCGCCGCGTGCATCTGGCGAGCGGCCGTACCTACCACGTCAAGTTCAATCCGCCCAGAGTCGCCGACCGCGACGACGCGACCGGAGAGCCGCTGATCCAGCGCGACGACGACCGGGAGGCTGTCGTGCGCAAGCGGCTCGAGGTGTACCACGCGCAAACCCGCTTGCTGGTCGACTACTACACGAAGTGGGCCGCGAGCGGCGATCCGGCGGCACCGCGTTACCGGAAGGTTTCCGGCGTCGGCAGCGTCGAGGAAGTCCGCGACCGCGTCTTCGACGCGCTCGAGCGTTGAGTGAAAACAAACCACAACCGTTGTCACTGAGAGGAGAAGACCCATGTCTGGATTGACGCTCGCCTTGCTCTGCGGCCTCGCGGCCGTGGTCTTCGGCGCGTGGTCGATTTCCTGGATCCTGAAGCAGCCCGCGGGCAACCCGCGGATGCAGGAGATCGCCGCGGCCGTGCAGACCGGTGCGCGGGCCTATCTGAACCGCCAGTACCGCACGATCGCCATCGTCGGCGTCGTACTGGCCATCATCATTGCGGTCGTGCCGCAGCTCGGCGTATGGACCGCGATCGGTTTCGTGCTGGGCGCCGTGCTGTCGGGCGCGGCCGGCTACATCGGCATGAACGTGTCGGTGCGCGCGAACGTGCGCACCGCACAGGCCGCCACGCACGGCTTGAATTCGGCGCTGAACGTCGCGTTCCGCGGCGGCGCGATCACCGGCCTGCTGGTGGTCGGCCTCGGGCTGCTCGGCGTGGCCGGCTTCTACTGGATCCTGAAGGCGACGCACGCGTCGTCGAACACGCGCGAGCTGCTGCACCCGATGATCGGTTTCGCGTTCGGCGCTTCGCTGATCTCGATCTTCGCGCGTCTGGGCGGCGGCATCTTCACCAAGGGTGCGGACGTCGGCGCCGACCTGGTCGGCAAGGTCGAGGCCGGCATTCCCGAGGACGACCCGCGGAATCCCGCGGTGATCGCCGACAACGTCGGCGATAACGTCGGCGACTGCGCCGGCATGGCGGCCGACCTGTTCGAGACCTTTGCGGTCACGGTCGTCGCGACGATGCTGATCGGCGGCTTGTTCTTCAAGGCGGGCGGCGACGCCGGCGTCGTCTATCCGCTGGCGATCTCCGGCGCGTCGATCGTCGCCTCGATCGTCGGCTGCTTCTTCGTCAAGGCGCGCGAGGGCGGCAAGATCATGAACGCGCTGTACCGCGGGCTGATCGTCGCCGGCGTGATCTCGCTGATCCTGTTCTATCCGGTGACCGACTGGATCCTCGGGCCGGTCGCGGCTTCGGGCGACGTGACCGTGATGAACCTGTACCTGTCGGCCGTCGTCGGCCTCGTGCTGACCGCCGCCCTCGTGTACATCACCGAGTACTACACGGGCACGCAGTTCTCGCCGGTGCGCCACGTCGCGCAGGCATCGACGACCGGCCACGCGACCAACATCATCGCGGGGCTGGCGGTGTCGATGAAGGCGACCGCGTGGCCGGTGATCGCGATCTGCGCGGCGATCCTCGTGTCGTACTGGCTCGCCGGCCTGTACGGCATCGCGGTCGCCGCGACCTCGATGCTGTCGATGACCGGCATCATCGTCGCGCTCGACGCCTACGGCCCGATCACCGACAACGCCGGCGGCATCGCCGAAATGGCCGAGCTGCCGAAGGAAGTGCGCAACATCACCGACCCGCTCGATGCGGTGGGCAACACGACCAAGGCGGTGACCAAGGGCTACGCGATCGGCTCTGCAGGGCTGGCTGCGCTGGTGCTGTTCGCCGACTACACCGGCGGGCTCGAGCAGGCCGGCATCAAAGTGACGTTCGACCTGTCGAACCACATGGTGATCATCGGGCTGTTCATCGGCGGTCTGATCCCGTTTCTGTTCGGCGCGATGGCGATGGAAGCGGTCGGCCGCGCCGCCGGCAGCGTCGTCGAGGAAGTGCGCCGCCAGTTCCGCGAGATCAAGGGCATCATGGAGCACAAGGCCAAGCCCGACTATTCGCGTGCGGTCGACATGCTGACCACGGCGGCGATCAAGGAGATGATGATCCCCTCGATCCTGCCGGTGGTCGTTCCGATCCTGGTCGGCGTGTTCCTCGGCCCCGCTGCGCTCGGCGGCGTGCTGATGGGCACCATCGTCACGGGGCTGTTCGTCGCGATCTCGATGACCACCGGCGGCGGCGCGTGGGACAACGCCAAGAAGTACATCGAGGAAGGCAACCACGGCGGCAAGGGCTCGGACGCGCACAAGGCCGCCGTCACCGGCGACACGGTGGGCGATCCGTACAAAGACACCGCCGGCCCGGCCGTCAACCCGCTGATCAAGATCATCAACATCGTGGCGCTGCTGATCGTGCCGATCATCGCGACGATCCACGGCGGAACGCCGCCCAAGGCCGCGGCCGAAGCGGCGCCGGTCGCGGTGGTCGCGCCGGCGCAGGTCGCGGCGCCGGGCGTGGCCAGGTAGATTCGCCCAAGCCGTGCCGCGTCGATTTCGCGCTGCGGCGACGCCGGAAGTCGGCCGGAATCGGGCGGCGCGCAGTGTGATGCGCGCCGCCCTTGTCTCTTCATGAACGCGACCCTGCGGCCCGCCGCGCACGCCGATCTCGCGCAGATCACGGCGATCTACGCGCACCACGTGCTGCACGGACTCGCGAGCTTCGAGATCGAGCCGCCCGACGAGACCGAGATGCGCCGGCGGTTCGAGGCGATCGCCGCCGGCGGTTTTCCCTACTTCGTCGCCGAAGCCGACGGCCGCGTGCTCGGCTACGCGTATGCCAATCACTACCGCACGCGGCCCGGCTACCGCTTTTCGGTCGAGGATTCGATCTACGTCGCGCCCGACGCCGTTGGCCGCGGCCTCGGCAAGCGGCTGCTGCTCGCGCTCGTCGCCGCGTGCGAGCGCCGCGGCTTCCGCCAGATGCTCGCGGTGATCGGCGACTCGGCCAACACGGCCTCGATCGAGCTGCACCGTGCCTGCGGCTTCGCGCAGGTGGGCCTGCTGCCGTCGATCGGCTTCAAGTTCGGCCGCTGGGTCGACAGCGTGCTGATGCAGCGCCCGCTCGGCGACGGCGATCGGACCGCGCCAACGGACCGACCGCCGCGCGCCTGAGTCCGCGCGGAAAGCCGGTCACAACGAACGCACGACGCGCACGGTGGTACGGTCGTCAGGTTCGTGCTGCACGAATCCGAGCTGGCGCGTGAATTTCAGCATCCGAGTGTTCGTCGCGAGCACACTGCCTTCGATCTTCGCCAGACCGCGTGCACGCGCGATGTCGATCAGCGCGTTCATCAGGATGCCCGCCAGCCCCGTGCCCTGCCATGCATCGGCGACCGCGATCGCGAATTCGCAACCCGTACCGGACGCATCGACGACGTAGCGCGCCACGCCCACCAGCGCCTCGCGCCCGTCCCGCTCGACCGTCGCCGCCAGCGCGACGTGGCGCACCTGGTCGACGTCCGTCAGATACCTCAGCTTCGACTCCGGCAGCTCGCGCACCGTCACCATGAAGCGCTTGTAGCGGCTGTCCATCGAAAGGTGCTGGACGAAGTCGGCTTCGAGCGCGATGTCGGCGGCGCGCAGCGGACGGACGGTCACTTGCGTGCCGTCGACCATGTGCCGCCTCGTCGGCAGTTCCCCAGCCGTGCGCGCCGCATCGACGCCTTCGCCAGCCAGCGCGGTCGTCAGACGATCGACGATCGAGTCGACGGTCGCGAACCGCCCGTCGTCGATCGCCGGGATGTCGATGCCCAGTCGTTCGCACAGGCCGGCGAGGACATTCAGCCAGTCGATCGAGTCGAGGTCGATCTGTTCGCGTAGCGGGCGGTCGTGCCGAAGGCTCCGCAGATCGGCTTCGGGCGCGACCGCGGCGATGGCCGCGACGATCGCGCTGCGCAGTTCGTCGGCGCTCCAAGGCCCCGCCGTCCGGCCGCTTCGACCCGGATTCATCGATCGCGCACGTGCTCGAGCGCCGCGTGCGGCGACTCGTAGATGTGCGGCGCCACGCCGCGGCGCCTCAGCGCGCGGCCGAGCTTCGCGCGCAGAAAGCCCGAGGTCGTGTAGCGCGACACACCGTCGTAATAGCGGTCGACCAGCCCCTTGACCATCGCCACGTAGTCGTCCTCGACCTCGGGCGCCAGCTCGAAGTGGTCGTAGTTGACGATCGCGTAGACGCGGTGGCCGATCGGCTTCAGGTGCGCGTGGACTTCGCGCTCGATCGCATCGACGTCGGCCCTGGTCGCGACGCGCAGCCGCTCGAAGTTGATGAACAGGATGTTCTGCTGGTCGTCGTAGGCGAAGCGCGAAGACAGCGGGATCGCGAGCATGCGCTCGCGCAGCCCCATCGGCTCCTCGGCGAAGATCGCCGCGTCCATCGTGCGCGGGGTGCCGCGGACGATCGGCGCGAAGTCCATGCGCGCGAGGATGTCGCGCTCGATGTCCACGCCGGGGGCCACCTCGATCAGCGCCATGCCGTCGGGCGTCAGCTCGAACACGCAGCGCTCGGTCACGTACAGCACCGGCTGGCCGCGCTTGATCGCGTACGCGCCGGAAAACGTGCGGTGCTCGACTTCGCGCACGAACTTCTTCGGCCCGTTGTCGTTGTGGATCGCGAGCCTGCCGTCCTCGACGCGCACGCGCAGGTCGCCGGCGGTGAAGGTGCCGGCGAAGACAATCTTCTTCGCCGACTGCGAGATGTTGATGAAGCCGCCGGCGCCGGCGAGTCGCGGCCCGAACTTGCTGACGTTCAGATTGCCTTCTCGGTCGGCCTGCGCGAGACCGAGAAAGGCAAGGTCGAGCCCGCCGCCGTCGTAGAAATCGAACTGATACGGCTGATCGATGATGGCCTGCGTGTTGACCGCCGCGCCGAAGTTCAGCCCGGACGCGGGAATGCCGCCGATCACGCCGGGTTCGGCGGTCAGCGTCAGCAGGTCGGTGACCTTCTCCTCGGCCGCGACGGCGGCCACGCCTTCGGGCATGCCGATGCCGAGGTTGACGACGCTGTTGGCCTTCAGCTCCAGCGCCGCGCGGCGCGCGATGATCTTGCGCTCGCTCATCGGCATCGGCGGCACCAGCGACGCCGGCACGCGGATCTCGCCGGAGAACGCCGGGCTGTACGGCTCGGCGAAGGTCTGGTGGTGGTATTCGGGTTTTTCGGCAACGACCACGCAGTCGACCAGCACGCCGGGGATCTTGACCTGCCGCGGATTGAGCGAGCCGCGCTCGGCGATGCGCTCGACCTGGACGATCACGATGCCGCCCGAGTTGCGCGCCGCCATCGCGATCGCGAGCGCCTCGAGCGTCAGCGCCTCGCGCTCCATCGTGATGTTGCCGTCGACGTCCGCGGTCGTTCCGCGCACGATGCCGACGTCGATCGGGAACGCCTTGTAGAACAGGTACTCCTCGCCGCCGATCGTCATCAACTGCACCAGATCCTCGGTCGCGCGTTCGTTGATCTTGCCGCCCGAGATCCGCGGATCGACGAAGGTGCCGAGGCCGATCCGCGTCAGATGCCCCGGCTTGCCGGCGGCGATGTCGCGGAACAGGTGCGTGATCACGCCCTGCGGGAGGTTGTACGCGGCGATGCGGTTGGCGACCGCGAGCGCCTGCAGCTTGGGCACGAGCCCCCAGTGTCCGCCGATCACGCGGCGTACGAGCCCTTCGTGGCCCAGGTGGTTGAGCCCGCGGTCCCTGCCGTCGCCCTGCCCCGCGGCGTAGACGAGCGTCAGATCGCGCGGCCGGCCGATGCCGTCCGGCTCCTGCTCGGCGCTTTCGACGAAGCGCGCCTCGAGCGCGACCGCGATGTTCTCCGGAAAACCGATGCCGACGAACCCGCCGGTGGCGATCGTGTCGCCGTCCTGGATCAGTTGCACCGCCTCGCGCGCGGTGACGATCTTGCCCTTCTCGAAAGTCCGCAAGGCGTTCAGCAGCTCTCGACCGTGCACGCTCATGGTCTCCTCCTCGCCTTCTGCGCGCGTGAAGTCTCGCGCCACCGACTGTAAACGCGCCCTGCCATTGCGCAAGATTGCGCGGCATCGACCGGGCAAATCATGCATTCCGGACGCCGCAGATCATGCGTTCGCATGCTTGCCCGCAACCCGGGTTCGGCGCCATAGTGGGTCCGTCGTATTGCTGTGCGGATCCGTATGCGCTCCGGCCGACTTTCGCTCCGATGCAGGCCGTTCGGCAGCCTCGTCGCCCACGCGCTGCTGGCCCTGCCGCTGGCGGCGGCGGCCGAGCTGAAGGCACCCGTGAATTCCGATCCGTTGATGCCGCGGCGCTTCGCACACGCGGTCCCGCCCGACGCGTTCGCGCCGCGGATCGGCGGCCACGCACCGCAGTCCGCACCGGACGAACGCGATGCACTGCTGGCGCTGCGCGCGAACCGCTGGAGTTCGGCGAGTCTCGTGGAGATGCCGCGCGACGCCATACCGGGCCGGTACCAGCGCCCGCGCTACGCGCTCGGCTTCCGCTCGGAAGCCCTGCGCAACTGGCTGAAGGAAGCGGGGGTCGACGCGCAAACCTGCATCGCGCCGGTGCTGCGCATGCGCACCAAGCTGTCCGGCGAAGGCGGCCTGAGCGGCACGCTCTGGCTGTACGCGCGCTGCTCGTTCCACTGACCCGCCCCGCTGCCTGCGCGTTCCGGCGCGTCCGACAAACAGCCGAGTTGCAGATTAAGTCGGTGCCGGCGACAGTGCGACTGTCGCACATTGACGTAGAGTGCGAGCGCTGTGTCGGCGTTGCGGCTGTCGGTCGGGTCGATGTTCGCCGTTTCGCTCGGTTGGGGACTCGCGCTCGCCTCACCCAGCACCACGGCGACTGAACGCCTGCCGGACCCGCCGATCTATACCGCGCCGCACGTCAGCGAACCGGTTGCGCACGGCGCTGCCCATTCCGAGCCGCACGACTCCGCCGGTACGTCCCCGCTGCAACGCCCGTTCGCCGAACGCGTCTCGGGCGTGACGCTGATGGAACTGCCGCGCGAAGGTATGCCCGGCACCGGCTACCAGCGGCCGCACCATGCGCTGGGTTTCCGTTCCTCCGCCGCCGAGTCGTGGCTGCACGAGCATGGCATCGACGCCAGCCACTGCTATCTGCCGCTCGTCCGGCTGCACACCAAGCTGTCCAACGGGGGTACCGCCGGCGGTTCCCTTTGGATCTACGCGCGCTGCGCACTGCGCTGACGAGCGGCCGGCCTCTAGAATTCCCGCTTTCGACGAAGCGGAGAGGCCATGGAAATCAGGAACAACGCGTTCATCGTCACCGGCGGCGCGTCGGGGCTGGGCGGCGCGACTTCGCGCATGCTCGCCGAGCAGGGGGGCAAGGTCGTCATCGCCGACGTACAGGCGGACAAGGGCGAGGCGCTGGCGAAGGAGTTGGGCAGCGCGACCTTCGTCAAGTGCGACGTGACCAGCGAAGCGGACGGCCAAGCCGCGGTCGCGGCGGCACTCGCGCTCGGACCGTTGCGCGGCCTGATCAACTGTGCCGGCATCGCGATCGGCGAGAAGACCGTCGGCAAGGACGGCCCCCACCGGCTCGACGCGTTCGCGAGAGTGATCAACGTCAACCTGGTCGGCAGCTTCAACATGATCCGCCTCGCCGCCGACGCGATGTCAAAGCTGGAGGCGGCGGCCGACGGCGAACGCGGCGTGCTGATCAACACCGCCTCGGTGGCCGCGTTCGACGGCCAGATCGGCCAGGCCGCGTACGCGGCGTCGAAAGGCGGCATCGTCGGCATGACGTTGCCGATCGCGCGCGATCTGTCGCGCGCGGGCATCCGCTGCATGACGATCGCGCCTGGCATCTTCGAGACACCGATGCTGCTCGGCATGCCGCCCGAAGTGCAGGCATCGCTCGGCAAGATGGTGCCCTTCCCGCAGCGCCTCGGCAAACCCGCCGAATACGCCGCCCTCGTCCGCCACGTCATTGAAAACGTGATGCTGAACGGCGAGGTGATCCGGCTCGACGGCGCGATCCGCATGCAGCCGAAGTGACGGCGCTGTCCACGCGCAGCGCGCGTGGACAGCGCCGTCATCCTCGCGCCCGACAAGAGCACTCGGCGCAGGCTGCGGCGGGGGACGGGGCGGCCCTTCCCCCTTTGGAAAAAGGGGGGACCGAGGGGGATTTTCCGTTGGACGCGCTCGCGAGCGCGCCTCCGACCGGCGCGACGCCGAGAGCGAAGAAAATCCCCCCTGCCCCCTTTTTCAAAGGGGGGTGACCAGCGGGCGGCGAGTGACGTCCATTCCCGCCGCTTGACCGCATCTCGCGCGGCGGGTGTCATTCGCGCGCATGCCAATCGCGCCGATCTGCCGGAGGAAAAACATGAACACGTCACTCGCGGCCGCAATCCGTCTTGCCGCACTCGCCGCGGTAACCGCCGTCGCCGGCTGCGCGACACCGCTGGCGCCGCCCAGCCAACCGGAAGCGCCTTCCGGTTTCCGCGCCGGGCTGAACACGGCAACGGCCACGCGCCACATGGCCGCGGCGGCGAACCCGCTCGCGGCAGCGGCGGGCCGCGAAGTCCTGCGCGCCGGCGGCTCCGCCGTCGACGCTGCCATCGCGATTCAGATGGTGCTGACGCTGGTCGAGCCGCAAAGTTCGGGCATCGGCGGCGGCGCTTTCCTGCTCCACTGGGACGGCCGGCGCGTCCAGTCGTACGACGGCCGCGAGATCGCGCCGCTGGCGGCCGACGAGAACCTGTTCGTAACGCCGCAGGGTCGTGCGATGGGCTTCGTCGACGCGGTCGTCGGCGGCCGCGCGGTCGGGGTACCGGGGCTGTTGCGCATGCTCGAAATGGCGCATCGACAGCACGGCAAGCTGCCCTGGGCGCGGCTGTTCGAGCCCGCGATCCGGCTCGCCGCTGACGGCTTTCCGGTGTCGCCGCGGCTGCATACGCTGCTCGCCGGTGAAAAACACCTCGCGAAGAACGACGCCGCACGCGCGTACTTCTACAACGCCGACGGCTCACCGAAGGCGGTGGGTACGCTGCTGAAGAACCCGGAACTGGCAGCCACGCTGCGCGCGATCGCGCAAGGCGGGGCCGACGCGTTTTATCGGGGGCCGATCGCCGCGGACATTGTCGCCGCAGTGCGCGGCCATGCCACGAATCCGGGCCGCCTCGCCGAAAGCGACCTGGCCGGCTATCAAGCGAAGGAACGCGCGCCGCTATGCACCGACTACAAGCGGTGGCGCGTCTGCGGCATGGGCCCGCCGTCGTCGGGCGGCATCGCGGTCGCGCAGATGCTCGGCGTGCTGAACGTGCACAACATCGCGGTCGTTCCGCCGCTCGAAGTCGCCGGCCGGCTCGAGCCGCAGCCCGATGCCGTGCATCTGTTCAGCGAAGCAGGGCGGCTCGCGTTCGCCGATCGCAACCGGTACGTCGCCGACAGCGACTTCGTGCCGGTCGATGTCGCCGCGCTGACGAGCTCGGCGTACCTCGCCGCGCGCGCCACGTTGATCGGCGATCGCAGCATGGGACGCGCTTCGCCCGGCACACCGGCAGGCATGAAGACGGCCTGGGCCGACGGCGTGTCGCCGGACCGGATCGCGACGTCTCACATCTCCGTGGTCGACGGTTTCGGCAATGCGGTGGCGATGACCACGTCGATCGAGGACGCGTTCGGGGCGCGGCTGATGGTGCGCGGCTTCCTGCTGAACAACCAGTTGACCGACTTCTCCTTCCTGCCGCGCGAGTCCGACGGCGAGGGCGGCATGATCCCCGACGGGGCGCTCGTCGCCAACCGCGTGCAACCCGGCAAGCGGCCGCGTTCGTCGATGGCGCCCACACTCGTGTTCGATCGGGCAACGAATCGGCTTGTCGCAACGCTCGGCTCGCCGGGCGGCGCGCTGATCATCAACTACGTCGCCAAGACGATCGTGGGGCTGCTCGACTGGCGGCTCGACGTGCAGCGGGCCATTTCGCTCGCGAACTTCGGCAGCCGCAACACCGGTCCCACCGAGGTCGAGGAAGGCCGGGTCAGCGCAGGCCTGATCGAGCAGCTCAAGGCACGCGGCCACGACGTGCGCGCGATCCCGATGACCAGTGGACTGCAGGCGATCGTGCGCGTGCGGCTTCCGGACGGCCGCAGCGGCTGGGCGGGCGGCGCCGATCCGCGGCGCGAGGGCGTTGCGCTCGGCGATTGATTGATAGACTGCGGCTCCCTCGACGAAGGAGGCAAGCGAAATGGCGATCAAAATCGGCGACCGGTTGCCCGACGGGCAACTGCAGGAATACATCGAGACCGAAACGGCGGGCTGCTCGATCGGTCCGAACACCTTCAACGTGGCCGATCTGGTCAAGGGCAAGAAGATCGTGATTTTCGGGCTGCCGGGCGCGTACACGCCGACCTGCTCGGCCAAGCACGTGCCGGGCTATCTGCAGCACTACGACGCGCTGAAGAAAAAGGGCGTCGACGAGATCTGGTGCCTGTCGGTCAACGACGCTTTCGTGATGGGGGCCTGGGGCCGCGACCTGAAGGCGGGCGGCAAGGTGCGCATGATGGCCGACGGCTCGGCCGAGTACACGAAGAAACTCGGGCTCGAGCTGGATCTCACCGCGCGCGGCATGGGCGTGCGCTGCCAGCGGTTTTCAATGCTGGTCGAAGACGGTGTGGTCAAGTCGCTGAACGTCGAGGCGCCGGGCAAGTTCGAAGTCAGCGACGCCGAGACGATGCTCAGGCAGCTTTGAAAGGATCCGCCCGGTGCGCCGACGGCCGCGCGCACAGCCGGATCAGTTGAGACTTCTTGCCGCGTTCTGCAACTGAGCGAGCCGAGCGCGCAGTGAGCGCGCGTCGCGCGGCTCCGGACGCGCGGCCAGGTAGGCGCTCAGGTCGGCGGCGGCAGCGCGCGGGCACTCCAGCCGTTCGAACACGAAGGCACGGTCGCGGCGTTCCTCCGGCACATCCGGCAGCAGCGCGACGAGCCGGTGCTGGATCTCGAGCAGCGCCGACCAGTCCTCCTGCTCCGCGTGAATCGCCTTCAGGTTGCGCAGCAGGCGCACGAGCACCTCGCGTTCGCTCGCCGCGCGCAGGTACGGCCCCAGCGGCGGCTCCGCGCTGGCGCACAGCACGGCTTTGAGCCGCGCGCGCAGCGCATCGGCCGAAAGCGTCTGCCCGCGTCCGAACACGTCGATGACGAGCGCCCCTTCGCTCAACGGCAGCTTGACGAGGAAGTGACCCGGGAAACCCACGCCGGCCAGCTTCAGCCCGATCGCTCGCCCGATCTCGATGTACAGCAGCGAAAGCGTGATCGGAATGCCGGTGCGTCGTTCGACCACGCGGTGCAGGTAGCTGTTGTCGACGCTGTAGTACTCGTCCTCGTTGGGACGGAAACCCAGCTCGGCGAAGTAGAAGTGGTTCAGCATGCGCAGCCGGCTGACCGTCGAGGCGTCGGGCGCGATGCGCGCGCGCAGCCGTTCGCCCCACGTCCGGACCGTCCGTACGACCTGCGCGGGATCGAAGTCCTGCCGGGCGTATAGCGCAACGCTGGCCGCGGCTTCGAGCAGCGCCAGCGGCGCCTCGCAGCGCGCACCGACGAGTCGCTCGAACGATTCGAGAGCGTTCATTTCAGCCGCAGCAGGAAGTCGCGCGGGCGGAACCCCATCAGCCACAACGCGCCGAAGTACACGCCCATCGCGCCCGCGATGACCGCGGCGAGCAGGCCCGCGCGCGCGGTCCATTGCGCGTGCAGGGCGATCCAGTCGATGCGCCGATCCACGGCCCAAAGTAGCACCGCAAGCAGCGCCAACGCAACGGCGAGCTTCGCCGCGAAGGCACCCCAGCCCGGCCGCGGCCGGTAGATGCCGCGCCGCTTGAGCCCGACCAGCAGCATCGTCGCGTTGGCCAGCGCTCCCAGGCTGATCGCCAGCGCCAGTCCGGCGTGCGCGAACCAGGGCACCAGGACCAGGTTGGCGAGCTGCGTGGCCACCAACACCACCAGCGCGATCTTTACCGGCGTCCTGATGTCCTGCTGCGCGTAAAAACCCGGCGCGAGGATCTTCACGGCAATCAGCCCGAACAGGCCGACCGCATAACCGCCGAGCGCCGCGGCGGTCTGCGCGACGTCCTGCGCGCCGAAGCGCCCGCCCTGGAACAGCACGGCGATCACGCCTTCGGCGAGCAGACCGAGACCCAAGGCGGCCGGCAACGCGATCAGGCAGGTGAGCCGCAGGCCCCAGTCGAGCAGGCCGCTGTAGTCGTCGGCGCGTCGCTCGGCGTTCGCGCGCGACAGGTTGGGCAGCAGCACCGTGCCGAGCGCCACGCCGAGCAGTGCGGTCGGAAACTCCATAAGCCGGTCGGCGTACGCGAGCCACGACACGCTGCCGGTCGCCAGGTGCGAGGCGATGTTCGTGTTGATGATCAGGCTCACCTGGGCGACCGACACCGCGAAGATCGCCGGCAGCATCAGCCGCAGGATGCGACGCACCGCGTCGTCGCGCAGCGCCGCGCGCAATCCGGTCAGTCTCGGGAGCCTGCCGATGCGCGCGAGCGCCGGAAGCTGCACCGCGAGCTGCAGCACGCCGCCGACGACCACCGCCGCGGCGAGCGCGAAGATCGGCGGATCGAACCGCGGCGCCAGCAGCCCGGCGAATACGGTGAAGCTGAGGTTGAGCAGCACCGGCGTGACCGCCGGCACGGCGTAGCGGTTGAACGAGTTCAGCACGCCGGCGGCGAAGGCCACCAGCGACATGAACAGGATGTACGGAAACATCCAGCGCGTCATCGCGGCGGCCAGATCGAACGCCGAGGGGTTCTTCGCGAAGCCGCTGGCGATCAGCCACACCAGCGCCGGCGCACCGAGCGCGCCGGCGATCGACACCGCAAGCAGCGTCCAGAACAGCGCGGAGGCGACGTGCGACAGCAGGTCCTGCGTGCGCGCCTCGCCGTGCCGCGTGCGCACCTCGGCAAGGATCGGCACGAAGGCCTGCGAGAACGCGCCCTCGGCGAATATCCGCCGCAGCAGGTTCGGCAATCGGAACGCGACATTGAAGGCGTCCATCTCCGTGCCGGCACCGAAGACTCGCGCGACGATCAGCTCGCGCACGAGCCCCGTGATGCGCGACAGCAGCGTCATGCTGCTGACGGTCGCCGCTGCGCGTAGAAGATTCACCGTCAGGAGAGGCTGTCGCAGAGGGAAATCGACGGGGCCGCGCGCTTGTTCGCGCAGGCGCGTTTTTGCTATAGTTCGCCGCCTTTCGGCGCCCCCTATTTTCTCATCGACCGCGCCGCGACAGGATTCCAACCATGGCGAATACCAAACAAGCCCGCAAGCGCGCGCGCCAGGCCGACGCGCGCAACGCGCTCGCGGCCGCGCAGCGCTCGAAGGCGCGGACCGCGATCAAGTCCGTGCGCAAGGCGATCGCCGCCGGCGACAAGAAGGCCGCGGCGGAGATCTTCCGCAAAGCCGCTGCCGTGATCGACTCGATCGCCGACAAGAAGGTCATCCACAAGAACACTGCCGCGCGCAACAAGAGCCGGCTTGCCGCCGCGATCAAGGCGATGGCGTAAGCCGCGTCCCGGCCAGTTCCTGCGCGCGGGTCCGCCAAAGCGGACCCGCGCTTTTTTCTACTTTCGCGCCGGCTCCGGCAAAGAACAGCCCTCGAACACCGGCAGCTCGTTGTCACGCGCGAAGTTCATCACGAAGTTGAACGCCATCGGCTCGATGTCCTTGAGCCGCTCGTCGACGACGACGCACTTGACGCCGCCGACGGTCACGGGCCGCGCGTACGGCGAGTAGCCGATGAAGGCGTCGCGCCCGGCGCCGGCCGCACCGGGTCGATAGCTCGACAGCACGCCGCACAGGCGCTCGGCCCAGTCGCTCGGGCGGAACGGCCTGCCGTGAACGGTGACGCCGTGGATGAAGAACTCCCTCGGTTTCGCCTCTGGATCGGCCACGATCGCTGACTCCGCAATGCATCGCGCGGGCGTTTGGAGGCGATGCGGCTGCCGCGCCGCGCGTCGGCGCTGACCGGCGAGCGAAGGCGTATCTTATATAAGACTTGGGCACCTGCCCGGGCACGGACGACTGCACCGACTGACGCGCGTCACCGAAGGCGGTCGAAGGCACGGCTGCCGCGCCGTCCGACCACGGTGCCGGGATGAAAGACGCGGGTCAACCCCGCTGCGGCTCGACGCGTTGGCTGCGCTTGCTTTCACATCGCAAATCACGCATAAATCCGGTCGCGCGCCGCCGCGCCCACTACAAGAACGCTGCCCGATCCACGACTGCATGTCCAAACCCACATCGAAAGTGCTCGTCATCAACGACGAGCCCCTGATCCTGAAGGATCTGCTGAAGGGACTGAACGCGGCGGCCAGGACACTCGACAACCCTTTCGGCCTCACCTTCGTCGGGGCGCTGACCGCGCGCGAGGGGCTGCAACTGATCGAAAAAGACGGCGACATCCAGATCGTCATCGTCGACGACAAGCTGTACGCCGTGCAGGAGGGCCCGCGCAAGGCGCCGGCGGCACGCAACGGCAGCAGAGAGCCGCCGCGCAGCCTGCAGGTCAGTGCGCTCAAGCTGGTGCAGAAGATCACCGCGCTGCGGCCGGAGCTCGACATCTACATCCTCATCGAGAAGGAAAAAGAGGACCAGGTCGTCGATGCGCTCTTCGCCGAGGCGGTCGACGGTTACTTCTACCGCGAGGAGCGCGACTATCGCGGCATGTACCGGATCCTGAACGCGCAGATCGCCGAGCGCGCGCGCACGCCCTTCTACGACGCGCTGCGCGCCTACGTGCTGTCGGCCAAGGACGCGTGGCACACGCCGGGGCATTCGAGCGGCGACTCGCTGCGCGGCAGCCCCTGGGTCGACGAGTTCTACGAGTTCATGGGCGAACACGTGTTCGACGCCGACCTGTCGGTGTCGGTCAAGGCGCTCGACTCGCTGATGGAGCCCACCGGCGTGATCGCCGAGGCGCAGCAGATGGCGGCCAACGCCTTCGGCGCGCGCAAGACCTTCTTCGCCACCAACGGCACGTCGACCGCGAACAAGGTGATCCTGCAGACGCTGATCGCGCCGGGGGAAAAGCTGCTGCTCGACCGCAACTGCCACAAGAGCGTGCACCACGGCGTCGTGCTGTCGGGCGCGCGGCCGATCTACCTCGACTCCAGCGTCAACCGCAAATACGGCGTGTTCGGCCCGGTGCCGAAGCGGACGCTGCTGCGCGCGATCGAGGAGCACCCCGATGCGCAGCTCCTGGTGCTGACCTCGTGCACCTACGACGGCTTGCGATACGACCTGAAGCCGATCATCGACGCCGCGCACGCGCGCAACATCAAGGTGCTGATCGACGAGGCGTGGTTCTCGCACGCGCGCTTCCACCCCGATCTGCGGCCGACCGCGCTCGAGTGCGGCGCCGACTACGCGACGCAGTCGGCGCACAAGACGCTGTCGGCGTTCTCGCAGGCCGCGTTCATCCACGTCAATGACCCGACGTTCAAGGAGCACCTGTTTCGCGAGAACTTCAACATGCACACGTCGACGAGCCCGATGTACAGCATGATCGCGAGCCTCGACGTGAGCCGCAAGCAGATGATGATGGAGGGCTACAAGCTGCTCGAGCGCACGCTGATGCTGGCGGGCGAGTTGCGCCAGCAGATCAACTCGACCGGCGCCTTCCGCGTGCTCGAGCTGGACGATCTGCTGCCCGACGAGGTCAAGGGCGACAACATCCTGCTCGATCCGACCAAGATCACGGTCGACATCTCCTCCTGCGGCATGACGGTCGACGAGCTGCAGGCCGAGCTCTTCACGCGCTTCAACATCACGATCGAAAAATCGACCTTCAACACGATCACGCTGCTGCTGACGATCGGCACGACGCGCTCGAAGTGCTCGCGGCTGTACGACGCGCTGATGCGCATCGCGCGAGAAAAGCGCGCGCCGCGCCGGCTGTACCGCACGCCCGACCTGCCGCCGTTCACCGAGCTGGTCTACCTGCCGCGCGACGCCTACTACTGCGGCGGCGAGCTGGTGCCGCTGCTCGACGAAAACGATCAGGCCAACGCCTCGCTCGTCGGCCGCATCTGCGCCGACCAGATCGTCCCCTACCCCCCGGGCATCCCGGTGCTGGTGCCGGGCCAGTTGATCACCGAGAACATCGTCGAGTACCTGATCCGCTACCTGCGCGTGCAGAACAAGGTCGAGTTGCACGGCGTGGCCTATCAGGGCTACTTCCCCAGCATCCGCGTGCTGAGCGCCGCCGAGGAGCGGCGCCTGTCGTCTCTGCGCGAACTGCCCGCGGCGAAGGCCGCGTAGCGTCCGCGCCGGCGCCGCGACACGCTGCGGGAGCTCGTACCCGCCGGTGGGTCGGGTGCGGCGACGGCGCGACGTTTCCCTTCCTATAATCCACCGGTCGCGGCGCGCCTCGCGCCGCGATTTCTTTTCCGCGCGGAAGCCGCCATGTCGTCGCATCTGATGAATACCTACAACCGCCTGCCGGTCGCGTTCACGCACGGCCAAGGGGCGTGGCTGTACGACGAGCGGGGCGACGCCTACCTCGACGCGCTCGCCGGCATCGCGGTCAACGGGCTCGGCCACGCCCATCCGCGGCTCGTCCGCGCGCTCGCCGACCAGGTCGGCAAGCTGATCCATACGTCGAACGTCTATCGCGTCCGCGAGCAGGAGCGGCTGGCCGACCGCATCTGCGCGCTGTCGGACATGGACGAGGTGTTCTTCGCCAACTCCGGCTCCGAGGCGAACGAAGGCGCGCTGAAGCTCGTGCGCTTCTACGGCCACAAGCACGGCAACCCCGAAGCGCAGACGATCGTGATGGAGCACGCCTGGCACGGTCGCACGCTCGCCACGCTCGCCGCCACCGGCAGCGAGAAGGCGCGCAAGGGCTTCGATCCGCTGCCGTCGGGCTTCATCCGCGTGCCGTACAACGATGTCGCGGCGATCGAGCGCGTCGCCGGGCAGGATGGGCGCGTGCAGGCCGTCTGGCTCGAGGTGCTGCAGGGCGAAGGCGGCATCCGCGTGGCCGATCGCGATTACGTGCGCGCGCTGCGGCGCGTTTGCGACGAGCGCGGCTGGTTGCTGATGATCGACGAGGTGCAGTCGGGCATCGGCCGCACCGGCAAGTGGTTCGGCTATCAGTGGGCCGACATCCGGCCCGACGTGATCACGCTCGCCAAGGGATTGGGCTCGGGTGTGCCGATCGGCGCGGTGGTGGCACGCGGACGCGCCGCCGGCGTGCTCGGCCCGGGCAATCACGGTTCGACCTTCGGCGGCGGGCCGCTCGCGTGCCGCGCCGGCCTGGAGACGCTGGCGATCATCGAGGAAGAGAACCTGATGGCCAACGCCGTCGCGCAAGGCGAGCGGATTCGCGCCGGCTTCGCGCGCGAACTCGCCGGTGTGCCGGGCGTGGTCGCGATCCGCGGCCAGGGGCTGATGATCGGCATCGAGCTGGACCGACCGTGCGGCGACCTGGTCAAGCGCGCGCTCGACGCGAAGCTGCTGATCAACGTCACCCAGGAACGCGTGATCCGACTGCTGCCGCCGTTGGTGATCGACGCGCACGAAGCCGACGAGATCGTCGCGCGGCTGGCGCCGCTCGTGCGCGCGTTCCTCGCCGAGCCGGCGCCGCAGGCCGCATAGGAGTCGCCATGCCGGACGGATCGATCAGGCACTTCCTGCAGCTTGCCGACTTCACGCGCGACGAAATCGAGCACGTGTTCGAGCGCTCGCGCGTGATCAAGGACCGGTTCAAGCGCTACGAGTTCTACCAGCCGTTGCGCGACCGCACGCTCGCGATGGTGTTCGAGAAGGCGAGCACGCGCACGCGGGTGAGCTTCGAAGCCGGCATGTACCAGATGGGCGGCTCGGTGATCCACCTCACGACCGGCGACTCGCAGCTCGGACGTGCCGAGCCGATCGAGGACACCGCGCGCGTGATTTCGCGCATGGTCGACCTCGTGATGATCCGCACGTTCGATCAGGCGCGGATCGAGCGCTTTGCCGCGTACTCGCGCGTGCCGGTGATCAACGGGTTGACGAACGAGTATCACCCGTGCCAGATCCTCGCCGACGTCTTCACTTTCATCGAACACCGCGGGCCGATCGGCGGCCGCACGGTCGCGTGGATCGGCGACGCCAACAACATGGCGTACACCTGGCTGCAGGCCGCGAAGCTGCTCGGCTTCACCGTGCACGTGTCCACACCGCCGGCCTACGCGCTCGACCCGAAGCTGGCGCCGCCGGGTGCGCACTTCAAGGTCTTCGACAATCCGCGCGATGCCGCGCGCGGCGCGCACCTGGTGACCACCGATGTCTGGACCAGCATGGGCTACGAGGCGGAGAACGAAGCGCGCCGCCAGGCGTTCGCGCACTGGCGCGTGGACGCCGCGCTGATGAAGTTCGCCGAGCCGGACGCGCTGTTCATGCACTGCCTGCCGGCGCACCGTGGCGAGGAGGTCACCGAAGAGGTGCTCGAAGGCCCGCAGTCGGCCGTCTGGGACGAAGCGGAAAACAGGTTGCACGTGCAGAAGGCGCTCATGGAATACCTTCTGCTTGGACGCGATGTTCACTAAGGACGCGTTCGTGCAGCCTGTTTCGGCGCAGGCTAACCCGCGCAGCGGGTTAAGCCGCGCGCAGCGCGGCGGCCGAAGCCAGAATCGGCTGCACGTGCAGAAGGCACTAATGGAGTACCTGCTCCTTGGTCGAGAGGTTCACTGACCCGATCGCGCTGCGCCCATGAACGCGAATCGCCGCAGACTTCTTGCTTCCGCGGGCGGGCTGGCATGGCTGGCTACGCGCCGGGCCTCGGCGCAATCGTGGCCCGCGAAACCGATCCGGCTGATCCTGACCGCGCCGCCCGGATCGTCGATCGACGTGCTCGGGCGCGTCGTCGCTGACAAGCTGAAGGACCGGCTCGGCCAGCCGGTCGTGCCGGACAACCGTCCGCAAGCGGGCGGCACCGTCGGCACCGACGCGGTCGCGAAGGCCGAGCGCGACGGCTACACCATCGGGCTGTCGTTCACCGGGCCGCTGGCCACGGCGCCGTTTCTGTACTCGAAGCTGCCGTACGACCCGGCCCGCGATCTGGCGCCGATCGTGCTGGTGGGCACGGCACCGAACATCCTTGCGGTGAATGCCGCGCTTCCCGTCAACTCGTTCAAGGAGTTCGTCGATTACGCGCGCGCGCGGCCCGGGCAGTTGAACTACGCCTCGGTCGGCAACGGCAGCAGCTCGCACTTGGCGATGGAGCTGCTCAAAGCGCAGGCGAATCTGTTCATCGTGCACATCCCGTACAACGGCGCGCCGCCCGCGGTGCAGGCGACCGCCGCCGGCGACACGCAGGCGATCATGTCGAACCCCACGTCGCTGCTTCCGCTGATCGCGGCCAAGCGGCTTAAGCCGCTCGCGGTGACTGCAAGCGCGCGGTGGAGCGGGATGAAGGAGCTGCCGACGATCGCGGAGAGCGGCTTTCCCGGTTTCGAGGCCGTGGCGTGGAACGGCTTCGTCGCCCCGGCCGGCGCGCCGCGCGAGGCGATCGAGCGGCTGAGCCGCGAGATCAACGCGATCCTGCAGGCGCCCGACGTGAAGCCGCGCATCGAAGCGGCAGGCTGGGACGTCGGCGGCGGCACGCCGGAGCAGTTCGCGGCGTTCATGGACGCCGAGCGCAAACGCTGGGCGCCGGTCGTCAAGCGCGCCAGCGCACGCGTCGACTGAACCCGAGAACGGCGGGTCGGCGCACTGCGCGTAGAGGACGCGGGAGATGTTCAACCGGTTGCGCCGGGGGCGCGGCTCACCCCAACCGTCAAGCGGTGCGCAGCTCGCAGCAAGCCACCGCGGTCTTGGGGTTGAAGCGGATGGATAACCGCGCGGCCGCGTGCGGCCGTCGCAGCGTATCCTCGACGCCGATCTTCAAACGCGCCTCGTTGCGACCGACGATGTCCCTGCGCGGCGGATGTGCGGTATGGCTTATGTGCGGGTCGTTGTGCGCCGCACCCTGGGCCGTCGACGCCCGGACTTTCGCGCTGCCGCCCGAAGGCGACGCGCTCATCGGATCGATCGCGACGGTGACCGCGCGGTATGAAGACACGCTGTCGGACATCGCCCGCGCGCACGAAGTCGGCTACGCGGAGATCGTCGCCGCCAACCCGGGCGTGGACCCGTGGCTGCCCGGCGAAGGCACGAACATCGTGCTTCCGACGCGGCGCGTCCTGCCGGACGCCCCGCGGACAGGGCTGGTGCTCAATCTCCCGGAGTTCCGCCTCTACCACTACAGCCCGCGTCGGCCGGGTGAACCGCAACACGTCTCGACGTATCCCGTGAGCATCGGCGACGTGGACTGGCGAACGCCGCTGGGGCTGACGCGCGTCGTGTCCAAGGTGAGAAATCCTTCCTGGTATCCGCCCGCCTCGATCCGCGCGGAGCACGCGCGCAACGGCAACGTGCTGCCTGCGGTAGTGCCGCCGGGTCCGGACAATCCGCTAGGCGAGTTCGCGCTGCGCCTGGCAGTGCCCAGCTACCTCATTCACGGCACCAACAAGCCGTACGGCATCGGCATGCGGGTGACGCACGGCTGCGTGCGTCTGTATCCCGAACACATTGCGCGGCTCTATCGCGAACTGCCGGTCGGCACGCCGGTGCGCATCATCGACCAACCGGTCAAGGCCGGCTGGGACGATGGGGTGCTCTACCTCGAAGTCCACCCGCCACTGGCGGAAAGCCCATCCGCCGCGGGCGTCACCGCGGCCGTGCGCGCCGTGATCGCGGCTACCAACGGCCGCGACGCGGTGATCGACTGGGACGCGGTGGCGCGCGCGGCGCGGGAGCGCCGCGGCGTACCCGTGCCGGTGTCGCGCTGACTACTTCTTCTGCGACTGCTTGAAGGCGCGTTCGAGCTTCTCGTTGAGCGCCTGCGTCGCCGCCTTGGCTTCGTCGGCCGCCCGCCTGGCTTCCTGCGCCGCGGCCTTGGCTTCGTCGGCCGAGCGTTGGGCGGCGGCCGCGGCCTCTCGCGCCGCACGCGCATCGGCGGCGGCTGCACTCGCGGTGCTGCCCGCCTGATCGGCCGCCGACTTCGCTTCCTGCGCCAGCTTTCTCGCGGCCGCCGCTTCGCCTTGCACTCTTTCGACGTCGCCGGTCGTGGCGCATCCCGCCGCGAGAACGACCGCCGATAGGATCATCGAAAGACCGAGGTACCGATTGCGCGTTGTGATCATTGAGCGATCTCCTTGGGGTTGGCCCGGTGAATGTAAGGCGGCTTTCCCTCGCGCGCAACCGGGGGCCACGAAGCCTTGATGCACGTCAGCCGGTCGAATGACCGGCACGTGACCCGCGTCGGGCCCGCGCGACGAAACCGCCGTCAAAAGGCAAGCTGCGCCACCGGCGGCAGGTGATTCGACGTCCCCTTCCCGGTTGTGCGATCGAACGGCCACGGCCGTCCATTGCGGGTGGCCACCGTCGCGTCGTTCACGTAGCGCTCCGAGTCCCCGATCCATCGCAGCCCGGCCGTCTTGAGCAGACCGCGGCTCGCGGCGAGCTGATCGAGCGCCCGGTGGCGGTTGGTGGCGCGGTCGGCCGCGCCGCCCTCGAAGAAGTACGAACCCACGCCCGACGCGACGAAACGTGCCGTCGAGTTGAACACGAAGGCGTCGCGCGATCGATCGTCCGCGACTTCCGGCTCGAATCGGTCGAGGTCGTTCGTCTCGCCGACCACGCGCTCGCGCGACGCCTTCAGATGCTCGACGACGCTGCGATCGGCGGGCTCGTCGTTGAAGTCCCCACACGAGCCGCGGCGTCGCCCAGCGCGCCCGCAGCGTGGCCAGGTCGTTCGCCGCGGCAGCGCTTCGTCGCGCACGGCGTCAAGCTTGACATGGCCCTCGATCGGATAGGCGATGTTCTCGGCGACCGTGATGCCTGCCGGCTCGCTTTCCCGACGTCCCTGGAAGCGCGACGGCCAGTGCGAAGCGATCACCACCAGCAGCTCGCCGCTGGCTCGCACGAGAAACTCGGCCTCGAGGATGTCGCGCGTGCGGTAGCGCAAGGCGCACGACATGCGAGCGGATCGCGCACCGCGTCGTCGTAGGCGAGCGCGACGTCGATGCCGCGCAGGTCCGACGCGCCCAGCGGATCGTTGGCGACCGCGAGACGACGCTGCCGTGCGGTCGTTTGCAGCAGCCGCGCGAGCAGCGATTCCTCTTCGCTCTCGCACACCGCGAGCGGGTCGAGCGGCTGACCGCGGTGCAGCGCATCGCGCGCGGCGGCCAGATCGGCAGCTTGGCGGCGAGCGCCGCGTCGGTCCATCCGTACGCGGGCGAGTACTCGAAGTCGCGCGAGATCGGATCGTCGTCGGTGTCGCACAGGTTCTGCGGATTCCACCAGGAGAAGTTCAGCGTTCCCATCGGCGCCCAACGCGTCGGCTGGCGACGGCGCTACGGTGGCACGGCGCGGCCGACCGCAACAATCGACTGTTCACGCGACTGCGCCGTTCCGCGCGCGACGCACTCGTATAATTCCGCGCCGTCCGCGTCGAACGACGCGGGCACCGGCCGGAATCCTCGCCCGCCGCGCGCAACGCGGGTATCGACATCCCGATCTAGCGCGTCCACATCGCAAGCGCCGCCCTGCGCCCCGTCATGGCAACGATCCTGCAAAACCTCCCCGCCGGCCAGAAGGTCGGCATCGCCTTTTCCGGCGGACTCGACACGAGCGCCGCGCTGCTGTGGATGCGCAAGAAGGGCGCGATTCCGTACGCGTACACGGCGAATCTGGGGCAGCCCGACGAGCCGGACTACGAGGACATTCCCCGCCGCGCGCTGCGGTACGGCGCCGAACGCGCGCGGCTGATCGACTGCCGCGCGCAGCTCGTCGCCGAGGGCATCGCGGCCCTGCAGTGCGGCGCGTTCCACATCGCGACCGCGGGGCTCACGTACTTCAACACGACGCCGCTCGGCCGCGCGGTCACCGGCACGATGCTGGTGGCCGCGATGAAGGAGGACGACGTTCACATCTGGGGCGACGGCAGCACCTTCAAGGGCAACGACATCGAGCGCTTCTACCGCTACGGCCTGCTCGCGAACCCGGCGCTGCAGATCTACAAGCCGTGGCTGGATCAGGCGTTCATCGACGAGCTGGGCGGCCGCAAGGAGATGAGCGAGTTCCTCATCGCCCACGGCTTCGACTACAGGATGAGCGTGGAGAAGGCGTACTCGACCGACTCGAACATGCTCGGCGCCACGCACGAGGCCAAGGATCTGGAGCTGCTGTCGAGCAGCGTGCGCATCGTGCAGCCGATCATGGGCGTGGCGTTCTGGCGCGACGATGTGTCGATCAAGCCCGAGGAAGTGACGGTGCGCTTCGAGGAAGGACATCCCGTCGCGCTGAACGGCGTGACCTTCGCCAACGCGGTCGAGCTGATGGCCGAGGCCAACCGCATCGGCGGCCGGCACGGGCTCGGCATGTCGGACCAGATCGAAAACCGCATCATCGAGGCGAAAAGCCGGGGCATCTACGAAGCGCCCGGCATGGCGCTGCTGTTCATCGCGTACGAGCGGCTGGTCACCGGTATCCACAACGAGGACACCATCGAGCTGTACCGCGACAACGGCCGCAAGCTCGGCCGCTTGCTGTACCAGGGTCGCTGGTTCGATCCGCAGGCGATCCTGCTGCGCGATGCCGCTCAGCGCTGGGTCGCGCGCGCGATCACCGGCGAGGTGGCGATCGAGCTTCGGCGCGGCAACGACTATTCGATCCTCGACACGCGTTCGCCGAACCTCACGTACAAGCCCGAACGGCTCACGATGGAAAAAGGCGACGCCTTCTTCACGCCGGCCGATCGCATCGGCCAGTTGACGATGCGCAACCTCGACATCGCCGACACACGCGAGAAGCTGATCGTCTACAGCAAGGCCGGCTTGCTTTCGACCGGCCAGGGCGCCGCGCTGCCTCAACTCGAAGGCGGTGCGGCCGGCAGCCGCAGGTCGTCGGCCGACGATTAGATGATCACCGGCTCGGGCTCCAGCCACACGCCGAACTTCTCGGCCACCTTGTCCTGCACTTCGCGCGCCAGCGCGAGGATCTCGGCGCCGGTCGCACCGCCGCGGTTCACGAGCACGAGCGCCTGCTTCTCGTAGACGCCCGCGCGGCCGCGAGTGGCGCCCTTCAGGCCCGCGGCCTCGATCAGCCAGCCGGCGGCGAGCTTGAAGCGTCCGCCGGGCATCGGGTAACTGACCAGCGACGGGTGATGCGCGAGCAGCGCGCGGTGCTGCTCGCGCGCGACGATCGGATTCTTGAAGAAGCTGCCGGCGTTGCCGATCGCCGCCGGGTCGGGCAGCTTGCGGCGGCGGATCGCACATACGACGTCGAAGATGTCGCCCGCGGTCGGCGCAGCGATGCCGCGCGCGCGCAGTTCGTTGGCGACGTCGGCATAGCCCATGACCGGCTCCCAGCGCTTTGGCAGCGCGAGCGTCACCGAGAGGATCACGCGGCGGCCCGTCAAGGCGCGCTTGAAGGCGCTGTCGCGATAGCCGAAGTCGCAGTCGGCCGGCGACATCGTCACCACGCCGCGCGCTTCCACGTCCCAAGCCGTGAGCACATGGAAGCGCTCGGCCAGTTCGAGACCGTAAGCGCCGATGTTCTGGATCGGAGCGGCACCCGCCAGTCCGGGAATGAGTGCGAGGTTTTCCAGTCCGGGCCGTCCCGCTTCGAGCAGACGCTGCACCGTCGCGTGCCAGTTCTCGCCGGCGCCGACTTCGACGAACCACGCGCGCTCGTCTTCGCCGGCTTCGCGCAGGCCCGGCACGTCGACCTTGACGACGATGCCGTCGACGTCGCGCGTGAACAGCATGTTGCTGCCGCCGCCGAGAACGAGGCGCGGCACGCCGCGCAGCCGCGGATCGTCCTCGAGCATCGCGAGGTCGGCGGCGCTGCGCACGCGGACGAAATAACGCGCCCGCGCGTCGACCCCGAAGGCGTTCAGCGCGCGGAGCGCGACGTTTTCTTCGAGCTCGATCGGCACGCGCGGATTATAGGAAGCACCCTTCTTTCCACGTAGGACGCCCCCTCCGCACCGGCGTGGAGCGCCTCCAGATCATCGATCACGCGAAAGGTCAAGCGCCGGTCGTCGGCCAGGCGGCGCCGAAACGACGAACTGCGGCGTTCATCCGTTGCGATTCGAGGGACCTACCGCTAACATGGTATGCGGCCACGGACAAAGAGATGAAGCCGCGCCCTCGTTCCTACGACCCGTTTGCCCGCCTGCCGACGCTTTCGCAGCCTGCGCGCGCAACTGCGCCGGCCGCGCCCGTTCGCCGCGCGCCTGATCCGCGCGACCGCTCCGTGCTCGAGACGCGTTATCCGGGCATGGCGCACGCGATCACGCTGCTTTGGGGGCACCCGGAGATGAACGAGTACTTCCGCAAGCTCTGGCTCGCCGACGGCAACCAGACGCCGATCGAGCCCGAGGCGATGTCCGAGCTGATGCTGCTCGCGCAGGTCCATCTGGAAATCGTCCCGGCAAAACCGCAGCGAACGCTGGCTTCGATCTACGGGACCGACTACATCACGCCCGGCAAACGCGACGTCTGGGAGGACGTCAGAGAGCGGCGCTGACCGGTCGGCGCCGCGGCGCGGTCGCCAGTCCACTGCTCCAGCGGTCGTAAAGACGCGCGGCCAGCGCATTCATCCGGCTCGTGCGCGCGTGCAGGTCGCGCAGCATCTCGGCCGCATCCTGCACGGCCGGCCCGCCGGTCGCTCGGCGCTCCTCTTCGACCTCGACGATCCAGCTCTCGTCGGCGACCCATGCGTTGACCAGCGCCGGCGTCATCTCGCAGTGAAACTGCATCCCGAGATGGGCGTAGTCGCCGCGGTCGATCACGTAGGCCTGGTGTTCGCAGAACTCGCTCGCGAGGAAGTTGCGCGCGCCGGGCGGCAGCGCGAACGCCTCGCCGTGCCACTGGAAAAACTCCACGCCTGCGAGCGATTCGACACCCAGCCACTCGGCCGCCAAGGGCGCATCGGTCACGCGCAGCGCACCCCAGCCGATTTCCTTGACCGCACTGCGCGCCACGCGCGCCCCGAGCGCTTTCGCCAGCAACTGGCCGCCGAGACAGTGCCCGATCACCGGCACGCCGGCCGCGTCGGCGGCGCGGATCAGCGCGCACACCGGTTCGATCCACGGCAACGGATCGTTGACGCTCATCGGCCCGCCCATGAAGCACAGTCCGGAGAACTCGCGCGGCTCGGCCGGCACCCGCTCGCCGCGGTCGATGCGGATCGGCGCGTAAGGCAGTTCGCGCTCGCGCAGCCAGGTTTCGAAATAGCCGGGCCCGACGTCGCGATCGTGCTGAAAGATCGCGACCGGCCGCATGATCGCGCGTGTGGCCCGCGTCATGCGGCCGGTCGAACGCGCCGCGTCTCGCGCAGCAGATCGCCGAAGCGCGCGCGGATCGACGCTTCGATGCCGGCGGCGTCGAGCCCGACGGAGGCGAGCAGCTTCGCGGGATCGCCGTGATCGACGAAGCGATCCGGCAGTCCGAGATGCAGCATCGGCCGCTCGATGCCCAACTCGTCGAGCGCCTCGCGGCAGGCGCTGCCCGCGCCGCCCGCCACGACATTCTCCTCGACGGTGACGAGCGCATCGTGCGAGCGCGCGAGGCTCTCGATCAACGCGCGATCGATCGGCTTGACGAAACGCATGTCGGCGACCGTCGCGTCGATCGCACCGGCGGCGGCCAGCGCCGGCTGCACCATCGACCCGAATGCGAGGATCGCGATCCGCGCACCGGGACGCGCACCCGACTGGCGCCGAACCGTGCCCTGCCCGATCGGCAGCGGCTCCAGCGTGCGTTCGATCGCCTGGCCCGGCCCGGTGCCGCGCGGATAGCGCACGGCGGCCGGTCCGTCGCAGCGGAACGCCGTGGTCAGCATCCGGCGGCATTCGTTCTCGTCGCTCGGCGCCATCACGACCAGGTTCGGGATGCAGCGCAGATACGAAAGGTCGAACGCGCCGTGATGGGTAGCGCCGTCGCCGCCGACCAGCCCGCCGCGGTCGAGCGCGAACACGACCGGCAGGTTCTGGATCGCGACGTCGTGGATCAACTGGTCGTACGCGCGCTGCAGGAAGGTCGAGTAGATCGCGACGACCGGCTTCATCCCCTCGCATGCGAGCCCCGCGGCGAACGTGACCGCGTGCTGCTCGGCGATGCCGACGTCGAAGTAGCGGTTCGGAAATTCCTGCTCGAAGCGCACCAGCCCCGAGCCTTCGCGCATCGCCGGCGTAATGCCGACGAGCCGCGGATCGGCCGCGGCCATGTCGCACAGCCAGTCGCCGAAGACCTGCGTGTAGGTCGGCTTGCCCGGCGCAGCCGTCTTGATGCCTTCCTTCGGGTCGAACCTGCCCGGGCCGTGATACAGGACCGGATCGGCCTCGGCGAGCTTGTAGCCGTGGCCTTTCTTCGTCACGACGTGCAAAAACTGCGGACCGTCCAGCGCACGCAGGTTCTGCAGCGTCGGGATCAGCGAATCGAGATCGTGGCCGTCGATCGGGCCGATGTAGTTGAAACCGAACTCCTCGAACAGGGTGCCCGGAACGACCATGCCCTTGGCGTGCTCCTCGAGCCGCTTCGCCAGTTCGAACACCGGCGGGAAGTTCTTCAGCACGTTCTTGCCGGCCTGCTTGGCCGCCGCGTAGAACTTGCCGCTCATCAGCCGCGCCAGATACCGGTTCAGCGCGCCGACCGGCGGCGAGATCGACATGTCGTTGTCGTTCAGGATCACCAGCAGGCGAACGTTTTCGACCACACCGGCGTTGTTCAGCGCCTCGAACGCCTGGCCTGCGGTCATCGCGCCGTCGCCGATCACCGCGATCGCGTGCCGCATCTGGCCGAGGTTGCGCGCCGCCACCGCCATGCCGAGCGCGGCCGAGATCGACGTCGACGAATGTGCGGTGCCGAAGGTGTCGTACGCGGATTCGCTCCGGCGCGGAAAACCCGAAATGCCGCCGAACTGGCGCAGCGTCTTCATCGCTTCGCGCCGGCCCGTCAGGATCTTGTGCGGATACGTCTGATGGCCGACGTCCCAGACGATGCGGTCGTTCGGGGTGTCGAAAACGTAATGCAGGGCGATCGTCAGCTCGACGGTGCCAAGGTTCGACGACAGATGCCCGCCGGTCTGCGACACCGACTCGAGCACGAACGCGCGCAGCTCGTCGGCAAGCTGCTTCAGTTGCGCGCGGTCGAGCCGCCGCAAATCGGCGGGCGAGTCGATCGTCGGCAGCAGCGCTTCCATCGCCGGATCCGCGCCGCGCTCAACGCGAGCGCAGCACGATGAAGTCGGCCAATTGTCGCAGACGCTCGGCCCGCGCGCCCAGACCCGCGATCGCGTTGCGGGCCTCCACGCGCAGACGCTCGGCGCGCGCTTTCGCTTCATCCAGCCCGAGCACCGAAACGTAGGTCGGCTTGGCCTGCAGCGCGTCCTTGCCCGCGGTCTTGCCGAGCATCTCGGACGAGCCCTCGACGTCGAGCACGTCGTCGACGATCTGGAACGCGAGCCCGATCGCGCGGCCGTACGCGTCGACGGCGGCGAGTGTGGCCTCGTCGGCGCGGCCGGCGAGCGCGCCCATGCGCACCGATGCGCGCAGCAGCGCGCCGGTCTTCATCCGGTGCATCCGTTCCAGCTCGTCGGCGCTCATCGTCTGTCCGACCGCGGCCAGATCGATCGCCTGTCCGCCGCACATGCCCTCGGTCCCGGCGGCGTGCGCCAATTCGCGCATCAATGCCACGCACGCCTGGGGCGCCAGCGGCGCATCGGCGAGCGCCTTGAACGCCTCGGCCTGTAGCGCGTCGCCGGCCAGCATCGCGGTCGCTTCGTCGAACGCGACGTGCACGGTCGGCTTGCCGCGCCGGAGCACGTCGTCGTCCATGCACGGCAGGTCGTCGTGGATCAGCGAATACGCATGCACGTATTCGACGGCGAGCGCCGCGCAGTCGAGCGCCGCCGCGTCGGCGGCGCTGACCTCGCCCGCCGCGTAGACGAGCAGCGGCCGCACGCGCTTGCCGCCGTCGAGTACCGCGTAACGCATCGCACGGTGCAGCCGCGTCGGAACGAGATCCGGCGCCGGCAGTTGCCGATCGGCGGCGCGTTCCAAGCGCGCGAGCATCGACTGCATCCACGCATCGAAGGAAAGCGGCTCGCCGGCGGGTCGCCGCGCCACCGCAGCACCCGCGCTCACTGGCCACCGCCCCGCAGTTCGGACGGATCGAGCGGCTTGAGCAGTTCGCCGTCCAGCTTCTTGATCTCCTGCTCGGCCGCGGCGAGCTTGCCCTGGCAGTAACGCGCCAGCTCCGCGCCGCGCCGGTAGGCGGCGATCGAATCGTCCAGGGTCAGCTCGCCCGCCTCCATCTTGCGCACGAGTGCGTCCAGCTCGTCGAGCGCCTGCTCGAAGGTCAGTTCGGCGACGGGTTTGGGAGCGGACGCGCGCGCCATCGGGGCGTCGGATGCGGAACTCGCGTGACGAAGGCGTGCGCATTGTAGAGCAGCCTCACGCGAGCGCCGGAGCCGATCGATTAGACTGCCGCCGCTTATGCAATCGCTCTGGATGGTGTTCGCATCCGCCCTGTTCGCAGCGATGGGCGCGTGCGTCAAACTGGCCTCGCAGCACTACAGCGTCGCCGAGATCGTCTTCTACCGCTCCGCCATCGGCGCCGTGATCCTGTTCGCGTTCGTGCGCGCGAGCGGCGGCTCGCTGCGCACCCCGTTGCCGTGGACGCACGCGAGCCGAGGTGCGGTCGGCACGCTGGCGCTCGCGCTCTGGTTCTTCGCGACCGCGGTGCTGCCGCTCGGGACCGCCATGACGCTGAACTACTCGTCGCCGCTGTTCCTGGCGGCGTTCGCGGTGCTGGCCGCGATGCTCGCCGGGCGGCGCGTGCAATGGCCGCTGGCGCTCGCGGTGGTTGCCGGTTTCGTCGGCGTCGTGCTCGTGCTACAGCCCGCTTTCCGGACCGAGCAGACCGTCGCAGGCATCGCGGGGCTCGTCTCGGGTGTGCTGTCCGCCGCGGCGTACTGGCACGTACGCGAACTCGGCAGACTCGGCGAGCCGGAATGGCGCACGGTGTTCTACTTCTCGCTGTCGGGCGTGGCGCTGGGGCTGGCCGGCACGCTCGTCACCGGCTTTTCGCCGCATTCGTGGCGCGGCGTAGCATTGCTGGCGGCCGTCGGCATCACCGCGACCGCGGCGCAGCTTGCGATGACGCGCGCCTACGGCCGTGGGCGCACGCTGCTCACCGCCAATCTGCAGTTTTCCGCCGTCGTCTTTGCCGCGCTGCTGGGCGAGATCGTGTTCGCCGACCGCATTCCGCCGATCGGCTATCTCGGCATCGCGGTCATCGTCGCCAGCGGCGTGCTGTCCGCGTTCGTCTCGATGCGACCGCTGCGCGCGGCCGCGCGCGCGAGCGTGCCGCTCGCCGCACGAGGTAGCGAGAAATGAACACGACGCTCGTCACCGCCGAAGAACTCGAAGCGCATCTGTTCGACCGTGACTGGTGCGTGGTCGACTGCCGTCACGACCTGCTGGACTTCGAGGCCGGCTGGCGCGCCTACCGGGCGGGACACATCCCGGGCGCGACCTTCGCGAACGTCGAAGAGGATCTGTCCGGCGAGAAGACCGGCCGCAACGGGCGTCATCCGCTGCCGAACCGCGAAGACCTGGTCGAAGTCCTCCGCGACTGGGGCATCGACGACGACACGCAGATCGTCGCTTACGACGCGCACGGCGGTCAGTTCGCCGTGCGGCTGTGGTGGCTGGCGCGCTGGCTCGGCCACGCGAAGGTCGCGGTGCTCGACGGCGGCTGGCAGGCGTGGCTCGCGAAGACGAACTGGTCGAGCACCGCGCTGCCCGAGCGCGAGCGCGGCACGTTCGAGCCGCGTGCGCCGCTCGTCGCAATCGCGACCGCCGATGAAGTGCTCGCCGCCCGCGATGACGCGGCCGCGCTGATCGTCGATGCGCGCGCGCCGGAGCGCTTCGCGGGTCGCGTCGAGCCGATCGACCCGATCGCGGGACACATCCCGGGCGCGATCAACCGCTTCTGGCAGGATAACCTTGCCGACAGGCCCGACGGGCCGTTCAAGCCGTCGCAGCAGTTGCGCGCGGAGTTCGAGCGGCTGCTCGCCGGCCGCGCGCCGGGGAAGATGATCACTTACTGCGGGTCGGGGGTCACGAGCTGCCACCATCTGCTCGCGATGGAGCACGCCGGCCTGCTCGGCGCGCGGCTTTACGCCGGCTCTTGGAGCGAATGGATCGCCGATCCGCAGCGGCCGGTGGCCAAGGGCGAGTAGGGCCGGCGTTCGGATTGCGGATTGCGGATCGCGGATCGCGTGGAACTTCCACGGCGCGGTGACTCCCGCGGAAGTCCGGCGAGGGCCTGCGAAGGCCGAGATGCCTTGCCGCTTCGCCGCTCGGAGTCACACCCGGCGCGCGAAGCGCAATCCGCGATCCCCAGTCCGCAATCCGCTCAATGCAGCGCCCCCATGGCAATCGCGGCGATCGCCACGCCGACCAGTACCAAACCCACCTCGGGGAACGAGCGCGCCAGCGACTGGCGACGCATCATCTCGGGCAGCAGGTCCGACAGCGCGATGTACATGAAGCTCGCGGCGGCGATCGCCAGCGCATACGGCAGCAGCGACTGCACCGCGTCGATGACGAAATAGCCGACCACGCCGCCGATCACGGCGGAGGCGCCCGACAGGAGCTGGAAGACGAACGCGCGTCGCTTGGTGAAGCCGGCGTTCAGCAGGATCATGAAGTCGCCGACCTCGTGCGGGATCTCGTGCGCGAGCACCGCCAGCGTGGCGAGCACGCCGGCGGCCGGATCGAGCAGGAAGGCGGCGGCGATCACCACGCCGTCGGCGAAGTTGTGGAACGCGTCGCCGACGAGGATCGGCAGTCCGCCGCGCCGCGCTTCGTGCGCATCGTGGCCGTGACCGTGATGGTGCGCGTCGCCTTCGTGATGGTGCGTATGGTGGATCAGCGCCATCTTCTCGAGCAGGAAGAAGCCGAGCACGGCCGCCAGCAGCGCCCAGCCGAGCGCAAACGGATCGGCCTCGCTGTGGAACGATTCGGGCAACAGATGCGTGGTGGCCACGGTCAGCAGCAGGCCGGCGGAAACGCACACCAGCTTGTCGACCAGCGACGACAGCAGCCGGAAGCTCAGCACCGCGGCCAGCGCGATCGAAAAGACCGTCGAAAGGACGTTGGCGATGACGATGTAGCTCAGCGTCTGCATGGTTCCGGTTCGCCGCGTGGCGCGCGGCAAAACAAAGGGGGCGCGGCGATCGCCGCACCCCCGCTGGCAACTGCGGACAGTGTAGCGAGGCCGTCAAGCCCCGCCACCGTGCGCGCCGCTCAAGCCACGCGGTGCTGCTTGAACCAGGCCAGCAGCCGCTTCCAGCCGTCTTCTGCGGCCTCCTTGCGATAGCTCGGCCGGTAGTCGGCGTGGAACGCGTGCGGCATGTTCGGGTAGATGACGAACTCGCACTTCGCGTTGCCGGCCGCCTTCAACGCGTCGCGCATCTTCTCGACGGTATCGTTGGGAATGCCGGCGTCGGCACCGCCGTAGAGCCCGAGGACCGGTACCTTGATCTGCGCGACGACATCCAGCGGTGTCTTGTCGCCGGCGTGGTAGGCGCGCGCCACCGGCCCGTACCAGGCCACGCCCGCGGTGAGCTTCGGGTTGTGCGCGGCGTACATCCACACGATCCGGCCGCCCCAGCAGAAGCCGGTGACGCCGAGCTTGCCAGCCGCGCCACCGTTGTTCGCCGCCCATGATGCCGCGGCGTCCAGGTCGCCCATCACCTGCGCGTCGGGCACCTTGGCGACCAGCTCGCGCACGAGCTTCGGGATGTCCGTGTACTTGGACGGATCGCCCTGGCGCGCGTAAAGCTCGGGCGCGACGGCGAGGTAGCCTTGCTTGGCGAGACGGCGGCACACATCCTTGATGTGCTCGTGCACGCCGAAGATCTCCTGCACGACCAGCACGGTGCCCAGCGCCGTCCTGCCCGCCGGCATCGCGCGGTACGCGGGCATCTCGCCGTCCTTGGTCGGGATCTTCACTTCGCCTGCGGTCAGGCCTTGCGTATCGGTCGTGATCATGGTCTGCGCGACAACGGGAGTGACGGCGGCCGCGAACCCGGCGGCCAGCGAGGTCTTGACGAAGCCGCGACGGGTGAGTTCCAGCGCCGGATTCAGACTGTCGAGTTCTTCGCGGGCGTCGCGAACGGGCGTGTTCGCATCGTCCATGGAGCCTCCTGGGATGTGCGGGCAGGGTTGGTAGGGGTGGCTTGCGGCAGTATGCCAGCGCGCAAACACGCGGACAGCGCCAAAGCATCCGGCGATCCCGCAAATCGGGGGCTTCGCGTTCAGCCCTGCCGCGGACCGGCGCACTGATCGATCGATGCGCCGGTCCGTGAATCCGGGTTAGCCCGAGGCGGCTACTTCAGCGCCTGCAGCCTGTCGTAGGTCGCCTTGTCCCAGGTCGCGTCCGGTCCGTTGTGCAGCTTGACCACCGCGGCACGGAACGGTGCGCGGTCCACGCGCACGACGGTCTTGCCGCGCTTCTCGAACTCGGCGGCGAGCCGCTTCTCGATCTCGATGATCTCGTTGGTCGCGCGCGCCGCGGCCTCCTTCAGCACGGCGTCGAAAATTTTCCTGTCGGCGTCCGACAGCTTGTTCCAGGCGGGGCCGCCCACGATCGTGAGCAGCGCATCGGTGATGTGGCCCGTCAACACGATGTACTTCTGCACCTCGTAGAACTTCTTCGCGTCGATCGTCGGCAGCGGGTTTTCTTGCGCGTCGACCGTACCGTTCTGCAACGCCAGATACACCTCGGCGAACGCGATCGGCGTCGGGTTGGCGCCGACCGCGCGCGGGAACATCGTGTACAGGGGCGCGTCGGGCACGCGGATCTTCAGTCCCTTCATGTCCTCGGGCTTCGCGATCGGCTTGTTCGACGTCACGTGCCGCTCGCCGTAGTAGGTGATCGCCGCGATCTTGTTGCCGCCGCTCTTCTTCTGGTAGCCAGCGGCCAGTTCGGCGAACAGCGGACTGGTGGAGAACGCCTTCCAGTGGCTGAAGTCGCGAAACATGTACGGCGCGCCGCCGATCGCGATCGGACCGTAGGTGCGCCCCGCGAAAAGCTGCCCCGTGTAGATGATGTCGACCGTGCCGAGCGCCAGCCCCTGGTTGATGTCGGTTTCCTTGCCGAGCGTGGACGCCGGGAACACCTCGATCTGGTAGCGGTTGTTGGTGCGCGTGGCGATCTCCGCGGCGGCCCATAGCGCGGCCCTGTGATACGGCTCCGACACTTCGTAGACGTGCGCGAACTTGAGCTTGGTCTGCGCCTGGGCGATGCCTGCGGCAAGCGCCAGCGCGGCGAACGTTGCGATGAGCCTGGTCTTCATGGATCGTCTCCTCCTGTGTGAACTGCCGAATGCCTCTGCTTGCCCCTCCCCATCAAGGGGAGGGTCGGGGTGGGGATGGAGACGCGATGCCACATTCCCCTCCCCGCCCCCCTTAAAGAGGGAGGGGAAACCGAATCACATCACCGCCCCCACCTGCCACGGCACGAACTCCTGCTGGCCGTAGCCGTGCAGCTCGCTCTTGGTTCTGCGGCCCGACGCGGTTTCGAGCACCAGCTCGAAGATGCGCGCGCCGACCTCTTCGATCGTCGTTTCGCCGTCGGCGATTTCGCCGCAGTTGAGGTCGATGTCCTCCTGCTGCCGACGCCACAGTTCGGAGTTCGTCGCGAGCTTCAGCGAAGGCGCCGGCGCGCAGCCGTAGGCCGAGCCGCGCCCGGTCGTGAACGCGATCAGGTTCGCGCCGCCGGCGACCTGACCGGTCGCCGACACCGGGTCGTAGCCGGGCGTGTCCATGAAGACGAAGCCGCGCGCATCGATGCGCTGCGCGTATTCGTAGACTTCGACGAGGTTGGTCGTACCGCCTTTGGCGACCGCGCCGAGCGACTTTTCCAGGATCGTCGTCAACCCGCCCGCCTTGTTGCCGGGCGACGGGTTGTTGTTCATCTCGCCGCGGTTGCGCGCGCAGTAGTCCTCCCACCACCGGATCCGCGCGACGAGCTTCTCGCCGACTTCGCGCGTGACCGCGCGCCGCGTCAGCAGGTGTTCGGCGCCGTAGATCTCCGGCGTTTCGGAAAGGATCGCGGTGCCGCCGTGCGCGACCAGTCGGTCGACCGCGTTGCCGAGCGCGGGATTCGCGGTGATGCCCGAGTAGCCGTCCGAGCCGCCGCACTGAAGCCCGAGGATCAGATGGCTTGCCGGCACCGGTTGTCGCGCCACGCGGTTCACCTCGGGCAGCAGCTCGCGCACCGAAGCCACGCCGCGCGCGATCGCGGCTGCGGTGCCGCCGACATCCTGCAGGTTGTACGTGCGCAGCCGTTCGCTTTCCTGCAGGTTCTCGGCGCCGAGCAGCGCGCTCGCCTGGTTCGCCTCGCAGCCGAGCCCGACGACGAGCACCGCACCGAAGTTCGGATGCCGCGCGTAGCCGCCGAGCGTGCGGCGCAGGATCGTCATCGCCTCGTCCATGTCCATCCCGCAGCCGGTGCCGTGCGTCAGCGCGACCACACCGTCGACGTTCGGATAATCGGCGAGCGCCTCGGGAAACACGTCACGCCGGAAGCGATCCGCGATCGCACGCGCCACGGTGGCCGAGCAGTTCACCGTCGACAGGATGCCGATGTAGTTGCGCGTGGCCACGCGGCCGTCGGCACGCACGATGCCCTGGAAGGTCGCCGGCTGCGCGACGTACGCGGTGGGTTTGACGTCAGCGCAGAACGCGTAGTCGCGCTCGAACGCGCCGTGCTGCGCGCCGATGCCGAGGTTGTGCAGATGGACGTGCTCGCCCGGCCGGATGTCGCGCGTGGCAAAACCGATGATCTGGTTGTAGCGGCGCACCGCCGCGCCCGCGCGGATCGCGCGCGTGGCCACCTTGTGCCCCGGCGGCACCAGCCCGATCACCGTCACGCCTTCGCCGGGCAGCGGCGTTCCCGCGACGAGCTGCCGGCGCGCGATCGCGACGTCGTCGTTCGGATGCAGGCGCAGCACGGGCGAGACTTCGGCGGTTGCGATGACTGCGGACATGTTCACACCTCTGGATTCCCTCTCCCCGGGCCCGGGGAGAGGGAGGAATTCTTCACATCAACACCCTCGGCAACCACAGGCTGATCGAAGGCACGTAGGTCACGAGGATCAGGCTCGCCAGCAGCGGCGCGAGCCACGGCAGGATCGCCATCGTCGTCCGTTCGAAGGACAGCTTCGATACACGCGCGAGCACGAACAGCACGAGCCCCATCGGCGGGTGCAGCAGGCCGATCATCAGGTTCAGCACCATGATCAGCCCGAAGTGCACCGGGTCGATGCCGAGCTGGTGCACGATCGGCAGCAGCACCGGCACCAGGATCGTGATGGCGGCCGTGGGCTCCAGGAAACAGCCGACGAACAGCATCAGCAGGTTCGCGAGCAGCAGGAACATCCACGGATCCGTCGTGAACGCCAGCACCCACGCCGCGATCGCTTCGGTCGTCCGCGTCACCGTCAGCATCCAGCCGAAGATCGATGCGGCGGCGACGATCAGCAGCACGGTCGCGGTCGTCTCGATGGTGTCCATCGACACCTTGACGAGCATCCGCGCGCTCATCGTCCGGTACCAGACCAGGCCCAGAAAAAGCGCCCAGACGCAGGCGGCGATCGCGCCTTCGGTCGCGGTGAACACGCCCGAGGTCATGCCGCCAATCAGCAGCACCGGCGTGAGGATCGGCAGCACCGCATCGAAGCGGAACCTCCAGTCGGCCAGGAGCAGCAGCGCCAGCGCGACGACGACCGCGGCGGTCGGCGGCGCGCCCGCCTCGGCCGCCGCCCAGATCGCCACCGGAAACGCCGCGACGATCGCCAGCTCCAGCAGCGCTTTGCCGAGCCTGTCCCACCGGAACTTGATGTCGCGGCCGAACCCGCGCCGGTGCGCGTAGTACGCGACGGTGGCCATGATCAGCAAGGCCATCACCACACCCGGAACCAGGCCGGCGAGGAACAGCGCGCCGACCGACACGTTGGCGAACATCGCGTAGATCACGAAGGGCAGCGACGGCGGAATGATCGGGCCGAGCGTGGCGGAGGCCGCGGTCACGCCGACCGCGAACTCGGTCGAATAGCCGTGATCGCGCATCGCCTTGATCTCGATCGTGCCGAGCCCCGCCGCGTCCGCGATCGCCGTGCCGGACATGCCGGCGAACACCACCGAGCCCACCACGTTGACGTGCCCGAGCCCGCCCTTGAGCCAGCCGACCAGCGCGAGCGCGAAGTTGTAGATGCGGTTGGTGATACCGGCCGAGTTCATCAGGTTGCCGGCCAGCACGAAAAACGGCACCGCCAGCAGCGGAAACGAATCGATGCCGTTGACCATCCGGTGGATCACGACGAAATCGGGCACGTTGCCCGACACCATCACGTAGATCAGCGACGAGCCCGCCATCGCGATCGCGACCGGCACGCCCGCGCCCATCAGCGCGAGGAAGGTCAGCTTGAATCCGGCCGGCGTCATGCGTGTGCGTGTCGTCCGATCGCCGTCAGCCGGTCGCCTCGGGGGTTTCGTGCAGCTCGGGGCGCTCGAGCACGGACGCGCCGCGCCGCCAGTTGGCCACCGCGACCTCGACGGCGCGCCAGGTCATCAGCGCGAAGCCGAACAGCACGACGGCGTAGACGATCCCGATCGGCCAGTCGACGACCGACATCGGCTGCCCGCCGATGCGCATCATCAGCGCCGCGGTCAGGTACACCGCATACGCGAAGAAGCCGATCCGCAACAGGTCGACCAGCGTGGCCAGCACGCGCGTCAGCGGTTTCGGCAGCACGCGGTAGAAAAAGTCGACCTGGACGTGATTGTTCTTGCGCACCGCGATTGCCGCGCCGACGAACACCGTGCAGATCAGCAGATAGCGCGCGATCTCCTCGGTCCACGCCGCCGAATCGTTCAGCGCGTAACGCGTGAAGAATTGCAGGAAGACCACGCCGGCGAGCAGCCAGAAGAACGCGAGCGCGATCCAGTCCTCGAAGCGGTAGATCTTCAGGTCGACCGGCTCATCGTGCACGTCGAACGTGCCGTCGGCCGCCAGCACATGGTCGTCGCCTGCGTCCGTCGCTTGACTCAATTCGCTCCTCCCCGTCGATCGGACCCGGATCGGGCCGTCAGTTCCGCTTGAAGCTCGCCTTGAACCGCTTCGCCGCCATGTCCAGGTGTCGGCGCATCGCCGCGCGCGCCGCACCGGGATTGCGCGACTCGATCGCCGTGAGTATCGCCTGGTGTTCCGCGATCGCCGCGCGCCACAGCGCCGGCGTGTCGAAGTGGTGCTCGAGCCTGAGGAACAGCGGCCCCGTGCGCTGCGCCCACAGCGTGCGCACCAGCATCGCCAGCGCGCTGTTGCCGCTCGCGTCGGCGACGCATTCGTGGAAGCGCTGGTCGCCTTCGAGCGGAACGACGTTGCGCCTGCCGTCGGTGCGCATCGACGCCAGCGCGGCCCTCATCCGGCGCAGTTGCGCGGCGCTCGCGTGCCTGGCCGCCTGCGCCGCGCACTCGGACTCGACGAGCCGCCGCGCTTCGATCAGCTCGAACGGACCGGAGTCCGGCGGCAGCGCGGCCTTGCCCGCGCGGCGCGAGTCTGCGCTCGTCACGTAAACGCCGGAGCCGATGCGGACTTCGACGAAACCCTCGACCTCCAGCGCGATCAACGCCTCGCGCACCGAGGGGCGGCTGACGCCGAGCTGCTTGGCCAGATCGCGCTCGGGCGGCAGTCGCGAGCCCGGCTTGAATTCGCCGCGCCGGATCAGCGCCGCGATCTGGTCGGCGATCTGGCGGTACAGGCGGCGCGGCTCGAGGGCCTGGATCGGCATGCGGCGGTGTCGTCGTTTTCGCTGCGGGACCGGTCGCGTGCGTGCCTTTCTGGACAAGCGTCGAATCCGGCCGTTACACTCGCCGCGCCCCGCATTGGTAAAGTGGTCAGGCCAATTGGCGGGCAGCTTCACACACGCGACCCGGCGATGTCAAGGTCGGGGCGCACGCAACGGCACGGCAGGGGGAGAGTTTTCCATGGCAGGTCGACTCGCGGGCAAGACGGCACTCGTCACGGCGGCGGGGCAAGGCATGGGGCGCGCGGGCGTGCTCGCCTTCGCGCGCGAAGGCGCGCGCGTGATCGCCACCGACGTCAACGGCGAGCTGCTGCGGTCGCTGCGCGAGGCGGCCGGCTCGCTGCCGGTGACGACGCGCGTGCTCGACGTGCTCGACGACGACGCGGTACGGGCGTGTGTCGAGGAGGTCGGTGCGGTCGACATCCTGTTCAATTGCGCCGGCTACGTGCACCAGGGAACGATCCTGGACTGCACCGTCGAGGACTGGGACTACAGCTTCGATCTGAACGTGCGCAGCATGTTCGTGATGACGCGCGCGATGCTGCCGAAGATGATCGCGGCCGGCGGCGGCGTGATCCTGAACATGGCATCGGTGCTCGGCGCGCAGAAAGCGGCGCCGAACCGGCTCGCTTACACCGCGAGCAAGGCGGCGGTTGCGGGCTTCACGCGTGCGCTGGCGATCGATCACGTCAAGCAGGGAATCCGCGTCAACTGCGTCTGCCCCGGCACCGTGGACACGCCGTCGCTCGCCGAGCGGATCAAGGCCTTCGCCGACCCGGTGCAGGCGCGCAAGGACTTCATCGCGCGCCAGCCGATGGGACGGCTCGCCACCGCCGAGGAGATCGCCGAAACCTTCGTCTACCTCGTCTCCGACGAATCGTCGTTCATGACCGGACAGGCGATCTTCGTCGACGGAGGGATGAGCCTCTGAATCCCCCTCTTCCCCGGCCCCGGGGAGAGGCCAATCACCGTGAGGAATGACGCATGAAACTGCTCCGCTACGGCCCGAACGGCTTCGAAAAGCCCGGGCTGCTCGACGCCGACGGCAACATCCGCGACCTGTCGGGCGTCGTCGGCGACATCGACGCGTCCGTGCTCGCGCCCAAGCGGCTGGCGCACCTGCGCAAGTTCGATCCCGCCAAGCTGCCGCGGGTCAAGGGCCGGCCGCGCCTCGGCGTCCCCTATGTCGGCATCGGCAAGTTCATCGCGATCGGACTGAACTACTCGGACCACGCCGCCGAGAGCAACATGCCCATTCCGAGCGAGCCGATCGTCTTCAACAAGTGGACGACCTGCATCACGGGGCCGAACGACGGCATCGTGATTCCGAAGGACTCGCAGAAGACGGACTGGGAGGTCGAGCTGGGGGTGGTGATCGGAACGAAGGCGCAGTACGTCCCGGAAAGCGACGCGCTGAAGCACGTCGCCGGCTATTGCATCGTCAACGACGTGTCGGAGCGGAATTTCCAGCTCGAGCGCGGCAGCCAGTGGGATCGCGGCAAGGGCTGCGACACGTTCGGCCCGATCGGCCCCTATCTGGTCACGACCGACGAGATCACCGATCCGCAGAACCTCGACATGTGGCTGGATGTCAACGGCGAGCGAATGCAGACGGGCAACACCCGGACGATGATCTTCGGCGTCGCGTATCTGGTCTCCTACCTCAGCAGGTTCATGACGCTGCTGCCGGGGGACATCATCACGACCGGCACGCCGCCCGGCGTGGGCATGGCGATGAAGCCGCCGCGCTTCCTGCGCCCCGGCGACGAAGTCCGGCTGGGCATCGCCGGTCTCGGCGAGCAGCGGCAGAAGGTGCGCGCGTACGGGCAATGACCGCAAGCCGCTTCGAGCCCTCCTTTCGTAAAGGGGGGTGAGCGATGCGCGCCGTCGAGCATGTCGATCACGACTCGCTCGCGCGCTGGGGCGAAGCCTGCCTGCGCGCCGTGGGCTGCAGCGACGAGGACGCGCGGACCGTCGCGGGCGCGCTGGTGCAGACGAGCCTGTGGGGCATCGACTCGCACGGCATTGCGCGGCTGCCGCACTATCTGGCGCGCATCCGCGCGGGCTCGATCGAGCCGCGGCCGACCTACGCGGTGACGCGCACGGGGCCTGGCACCGCGCAGTTCGACGGCGGCCACGGGCTCGGCATCGCCGCGGCGTTCGCCGCGATGGCGCTCGCGCAGCGGCTGGCGCGCGAAGCGGGCATCGGCGCGGTCGGCTTGTGCGAATCGACGCACTGCGGCGCGATCGGCCTGTACACGCGGCAGGCCGCGCGCGACGGCTTGGTCGGTATCGCGTTCACGCACGCCGATTCGATCGTCGCGCCGGCGCGCGGAACGCGGAAGTTCCTCGGCACCAACCCGATCTCGATCGCGTTTCCACGCGCAGGCGGCGCCCCGCTGTGCCTGGACATGGCCACCAGCGCGATCCCGTGGAACCGCGTGATGAACGCGCGGCGTGAAGGCCATGCGCTGCCGCCCGACGTCGCACTTGACGACGAAGGCCGACCGACGCAGGACGCGCATGCGGCCGCGGCGCTTGTTCCGCTGGGCGGCACAGCCTACGGCCACAAGGGCTACGCGCTCGCGCTGATGATCGACCTGCTGTGCGGGCCGCTGAACGGCATGGCCTTCGCCGACCGCATCGCGCCGATGTTCGGCGATCTGGCCCAGCGGCGCCGCCTCGGCGGACTGATGATCGCGCTCGATCCGCTGCGCTTCGCCGGCGGTGCGACGCTCGCCGAGCGCGTGGCCGAGGCGGTCGAAGCGATCCGCCGCCAGCCCGGCGACGTGCTCTACCCCGGTGAGCCCGAAGAACGCGCCGAAGCGCAGCGGCGCCGCGAAGGCATTCCGATCGATCCCGGTCTGCGCGCCGAGTTCGACGAATGGACGCGGCGTCTCGGTGTGGCGCCGCTGCGATGAAGCCCGCGCCGCTGCGCGTCGCGCCGATCCATGCGCGGCTCGACGGCGAGCATCGACTCGCCCGCCGGCGCGACGCGCCCGACAACGTCGAGGTTTTTTTCGCCGGGCGGCCGCTGCCGACGCCGGTGATCTGACCACGGGAGACTGCAATGTTCGACGATCTGAAAGGCAAGGTCGTGCTGATCACCGGCGCGAGCACTGGCATCGGTGCGGCCGCAGCGCGCGCGTTCGGCAGTGCCGGCGCGCGGGTGGCCGTGCACTACCACGCCAGCGAAGCGCAGGCGCGCCAGGTCGCGGCCGATGTCGGCGCCGCCGGCGGCGAGGCGGCGCTGTTTCGCGCTAACGCCATGAGGCGCGACGAGTTGATCCGGCTCGCCGACGAAGTGCTGCGGCACTTCGGCCGCATCGACGTGCTCATCAACAACGCCGGCAACGTGTTCGGGCGCAAGCCTTTCGTCGATTGCGACGAGACCTTCGTCGACGAGATCCTGCAACTGAACGTGCGCTCGGTCGTCACGCTGTGCCGCGCGATCGTCCCGGTGTTCCGCCGGCAGGGCGGCGGCAACATCATCAACGTTACGTCGATCGCCGCGCGTAACGGCGGCGGCCCCGGCGTGGCCCTGTACGCGGCGACGAAGGGTTTCGTCAGCACGCTGACGCGCGGACTGGCGAAGGAGCTCGCGAGCGACCACGTGCGCGTCAACGGCGTGGCGCCGGGCGTGATTCTGACCCCGCTGCACGACCGGCACACGCCGCAAGCCACGCTCGATGCGCTGCGCGCGACGATCCCGATGGGCCGGCTCGGCACGCCCGAGGAATGCGCCGGCGCGTTCCTTTTTCTGGCGTCCGATGCCGCGAGCGGCTACGTGACCGGGCAGATCATCGAGGTCAACGGCGGGCAGTTGATGCC
>FWPU01000273.1_pt1 | contig 129356 bp, 118 predicted proteins | sample 2228361 | NCBI WGS metagenome assembly FWPU01 (sample SAMEA103939777, study PRJEB20133) | metagenome | reverse complement strand
CGCACGAACTCGTGCGTCAGAAACGTGTGCGAATTGCCGTGCCCGGTCTTCACCCGCATCCGCTCCGGCAGCCGCTCGAAATGGAAGATTCGTTTCCGGCACCACCGGGACCCCCGCGCGAGCAAAGGACTCCCGGCTTCGGCAATCAACGGCTTCGGCTAGAATTGTTAGCTAGGATATGGCGATGAGCGGCCATCGGCCCCACTTCGACAGACCCCCGCTGATCGAAGTTGTCTGTGGGGTGCAGTTCGAGGGCTTGGAATCCTGGGGAACACCACACTATGGCAGGTTCTGGTCTCGGATTGAGTCTGAATACCCGGACTTTGAGGAACATCCACCCTTGGCGCAGGTACGCCTACCGCCATCGGTGCCCACGGACATTCACCCCTCCCCGGTTCCTCCTCTGCGCCGGGTATTTTTCATTCAACCACCCGGGAATTTCCTGATCCAGGTTCAACAGAATCGATTTCTGCACAACTGGCGCAAGGTCAAGGACGATGACGAGTATCCCAGGTATGGCGCCGCCTACGACCGGTTCCAGCGGTCCTGGGGGGAATTCCAGGAGTTTCTTAAGGAGGCGAAACTGCCGACGCCCCGGCCGGACGTTTTCGAGTTAACCTACATCAACCACATTACGGCGGAGGGCGCATGCTTTCCGCGGGACGTCTGGAACTTCCTCGGATTTTATGAACGCAGCCCGGAGGTGACAACCGCCATGGAGGCAACAGGCATGATGATGCATTTCGCATGGCGGCTCTCCGAGGATCGCGGTGTGTTGACTATGGACGTCAAGCACGGTCGCCGGATAACGGATGGGAAGGAAGTGCTGCAGATGGAGCTGACCGCAAGGGGGAAAGGCCCTGACGGAACCGAAAACATGGAGGTGTGGTTCAACGTTGCCCATGAGGCGATTGTCAGCACCTTCGAAAGACTCACTACCGAACAGGCGCATCGACTTTGGGGGAAGCACAAATGAGTTTAGGTACGATTCCGCTTAGGCTGGGCGGTGCCCGAACGATCTTCTGGCAAGGTTCCTCTTCAGGGGCAACCGTTTCGGTGCAAGCCGAGTCCGGTACTTGGACGGAGAGGCAAGGCATTGAAGATCAGACGGTGACACGGTCTGATCCCAGGGAGCCGAAAGCCGGGCCTGACGTGATCACCGGGCCCCGCCTCAGCCTGCGCGGCATCCCTCGACAGATGCGGCAACAGGAGTATTCCGCAGACGCGCTCACCTCTGAAGATTTCGCCCTCACACTCAGCCGGGTTCAGAAGCTGCGTAGCGAAGAGGATGAAGAGGACCGGCCCTCTCCATACGCGTATAACAGGGCCGTCGACACTCTCCGGAAGGCGGCGAAAGATCTGGGATTCGACTTCCCCCGTGGCATCGCCGCCGCGGGTCCGAACAATAGCTTGCGCCTCCTGTGGAGCCGAGGCGGGCGCGAAGTCCGCGTCGTCTTTGGGGGTTCACCCCAAAACAAGACTTATCTTTATTGGGAATCCGCTTCAGAGCGCGGACTGGATTACGACCTGGACGGGAGGAAGCTCGCAAACTTCTTGCGCTGGGTTCTTCAAGGGAGCTGAGGAGGAATCGGTACCCAGTGCCGATCAGGCCGCTCCCCTGCGAAGAAATCGTCTTGCGAGCTATCCTCAAAGCAGGCTGGCTCCACGAGGACGGACGCATTAATGCGAACGCCTTCATCCGCCATCCGAAAAAAGATCAGGATGGGCTGAGTGTCAATCTTCGCTCCCGAACCAATATCGTTGCTTGGCTCTCCGGCTTCAACAAGTCCTGGGGAGCTGACAGCCTTCACAGCGGCAAGATTAGGACCCTAGGTCTTGACGTCGGTCAGACAGCAGACGATCTTGCCCACCGACCTGACCACGCCGTGGTTGAAGGATTGCCTTTCCAGGACGAAGATCCCGAACGAGCGGAGCAACTGGCAAGCGAGCTTGCCAGAATATCGCGACCGGCCGATCGCAAAATACGCAAAGGCGGCGGCCCTACCTGAAGCAGCGGACCACCCTTAACGGCTGCTGGTTTGGCGGCCCACGTGACCAGATGGCAATTCAGCGCCCGGCTCAGCCCGCCTTGCCGTAGTCGCGGATCTTCAGCGGCCTGCCGCCCTCCAGCGCCGACTGGTGGGCGATGATGCCCGGCAGCGTATACGCAATCGCCTCCCAGACATTCACCTCCGGGTGCCGGTCCTCGACAACGGCCCGCACGAACTCGTGCGTCAGAAACGTGTGCGAATTGCCGTGCCCGGTCTTCACCCGCATCCGCTCCGGCAGCCGCTCGAAATGGTCCGGCTGGCGGTAGGCCTCGCGCTCGACCTCGCCCGCCGGGTAGCCGTTCTCATCCAGCACCGTCCGGCCCTCCTGGCGGATCGCGAAGACGGTGTTCGGCGAGCCTTCCGGCCGGGCCATGATGTACGACATCCGGTCGCCGTAAAAAGCCCCCCGCTCGGTGCCGCCGGCCGCGACGTGCCAGTAGACGGAGATGCGCGAGCAGTGGCCGCCCGAAGTCTTGAACAGAGCGGTGGTGTTCCAGAACGGGTTGCCGTAAAGGTTCGTCTTGAGGATTTCGTGGCCGTCGCCCCAGCCGGTGGCGGTTACCTCGACCAGCCGCTCGCCGGTCACCGGTACGACCATGCCCGTGCAGTGCGTCGGATAGTGCATGGGCGGGAAGCCGTAGCGCCAGGTCGGAAAGCCCCGGTCATCGTACATCAGCGACAACAGACCCTCGTGGTGATACTCGGCCTCGGAGTAGAAGATCACTCCGAACCGTCCCTCGCGCGCCCACTCCCGGCAGGTAATGATCTCCGGCCGGTAATAGCTGGTCTCCGCCATCATGTACTTCATGCCGGTCGAACGCACAATCTCGAGCAGCTCCTCCAGCTCGGCGACCGACAGGCCGGCGGGTACGGCGCTGATGACGTGCTTGCCGGCCTTCATCGCCGTCACCGCCATCCAGGCGTGCAGCGGAGCCGGCGTGAAGACCCCGACGGCGTTCAGGCCCGGGTGCTTCAGCATCTGGCGGAAGTCCTTGTACGTGTTCGAGCAGCGGTAAACCTCCGACAGCCGTTGCAGGCGGTCCGGCCGGATGTCGCATACGGCCGCCACTTCGCAATCGGGATCCAGATGCCACTGAAACGTCGCGCCGAAGCCGCCCCCGACGACGCCGATGCGAACTTTTCCGGCGGCCCGGGCCGGCCGGCCCGCCGCCGCCGCGGCCGCAGCGCCCAAGCCTTTAAGTACTGTGCGGCGAGTGTACATCGCGGGCCTCCTGGCTAACGGATATTCTCAATGAGCTAATTATCCGACTCCGCCGCCCGCGGCCGCCTCCACTTCGTCTCGCTATCGACGGGCGTCCCTATGGCCGGCAGATGCCCCGCTTGCTGGCGCGAATGAAACGAACCAGGTGCAGGGTGTGCTCGGTCGGAATCTCTTCCTCGATCCGCTTCAGCGCCTCCTCGAGCCGTAACCCGGACCGGTAAAGCAGCCGAAAGGCGGTCTTAAGCGGCGTCACCTGCTCGGAGCTGAAGCCTGCCCGTTTCAGCCCCACGAAGTTGAGGCCGATGGGTGCGACGTTGAACTCGGAGTAGAGGAAATACGGCGGCACGTCGGCATTCACGCGGGTGTTGCCGCCGATCATGGCCAGCCGGCCGATCCGGGAGAACTGGTGGATTACCACCCCCCCGGAGATGAAAGCCTGGTCCTCGATTTCCACATACCCCGCCACCAGCGCGCAGCTAGCAATGACGTTGTCGCTGCCGATACGGCAGTTATGCGCGATGTGGCCCGACGTCATGATGTAGTTGTTGTCGCCGATCTCGGTCACCGACTCCGGCTGCGTGCCGCGAGAGATCGTGTAGTGCTCGCGGATCTTGTTGCCGCTGCCGATGCGGAGATAGCTGCGCTCGCCGGTAAAGGACCTATCCAGCGGATCCGTGCCGAGAACCGTGCCGGCCGAGATCTCGTTGCGGTCTCCCAGCGTCGTCCAGCGCTTCACGAACACGTATGGTTCCAGGCGGCAGTGGGCGCCGATCTCAACATCCTGCTCGATCACGCAGAAGTCGCCGATGACAGTCTGCGGGCCGATTTTCGCCTCCGGATGAACCTTCGCCGTCGGGGCGACGGTGGCCGAAGGGTCGATGGCCATAAGCTTGTATCATACAAGCATCGAAAGGAGGTCCACGTGCGAGTGGAACAGCTGGCGGAGCGGCTCGGAGCCGCCTTCGAAGGAGACGGCGCCGCGGAAATCACCGGCGTTGCCGAGCTGGAATCGGCCGGCCCGGCCGAGCTCGCGTTCGCCTCCGGCGCCAAAGCCGCCGAGGAAGCGCGCCGGTCCCGCGCCGGGTGCGTGCTGGCGCCGCTGGATCTTCCCCACCCCGCCGGCCGCACGGTCATTCGCGTCAAGGACCCGCGGGCCGCGTTCGCCCGGGCCGTCCGCCTCTTCCACCCCGAGCGGAAGCCGCCCCCTGGGGTTCATCCGACCGCCCTGATAGCCGGCTCCGCCCAACTCGGCGACGGGGTTGCCGTCGGCCCCTACAGCCGCGTCGGCGATGACTCGCGCATCGGCGCCGGCACGGTAATCGGCTCGGGTTGCAGCATCGGCCGGCAAGTGGTTATCGGAGACAACGGGCTGCTCTACGACAATGTAACCATCTACGACCGCGTCGAGATCGGACGCAACGTTATCCTCCATTCCGGGGCCGTGCTCGGGGCTGACGGGTTCGGCTTCGTGATGGTCGACGGCCGCTACGAGAAGTTCCCCCAGATCGGCATGGTCAAGATCGGCGACGACGTCGAGATCGGCGCCAATTCCTGCGTCGACCGCGCCGCCCTCGGGGTGACGTCGATCGGCGACGGCACCAAGCTCGACAACATGGTCCACGTGGCCCACAACGCCACCATCGGCAAGCACGTCGTCATTGCGGCCCAGACCGGGATCTCGGGCGGCGCGGTCATCGAGGATTACGTCGTGATCGCCGGCCAGGTCGGCATCGCCGATAAGGTCCGGGTCCAAACCCGCGCCGTGCTCGGCGCACAATGCGGCGTCCCCACCGCCAAGATCATCCGCGCGGGTCAGACCGTGTGGGGTACCCCCGCCCGCCCGATCAAAGAATACCTGGCGCAGTTGGCGCAACTGTCGCGAATCGCTCCGCTGCGCGAGGAGGTCGCCGCCTTGAAAAGGCGACTCGCCGAACTCGAGCGCAGGTAGCGGCCATGCTTATTGTCGTCGGCGGCCACAGCCGCAAGATCGGGAAAAGCTCCGTCGTCGAGGGCCTGATCCGCGCCCTTTCGGAGTTCCAATGGACGGCCATCAAGATCTCAACCCACCGCCACGGCGCCGCCGAAGGCGGTGCGCCGTTCCAACTGGTCGAGGAGACCGCCCCCGGCTCGGGCGACAGCGGGCGCTACCTGCTGGCCGGCGCCGTCCGTGCCTACTGGCTGCGCACAGGGGCGGCCGGCCTCGAGCCCGCAGTCCCGCCGCTCCGGAAAATCTTGGCCGAATCCGGCGACGCCATCATCGAATCGAACACGGTGCTGCATTTCGTGCGTCCTGACCTCGTCTTGTTTGTCGCGGACCCGGCCGTTGAGGACTGGAAGAAGTCGGCGGCGGAACTCTGGGATCGGGCCGATGCCGTCGTCCTGATCGATCGCGGGGCCGGCACACTCGCCCGCGCGGGCCGGGCTGGCCCGCCCACCTTTATAGCCCGGCCGCCCGAATGGGTCTCCGAGCAATTGATGGCATTCATCCGCCGCCGGCGGTTACTCTCCCGCCGTCGGGAATGACAGCCGCACGAGCGTGCCGCCTCCCGGCGCGCGGCGGAATTCCATCCCGCCACCGTGCGCTTCGGTGATGCGCCGCACACTCGCCAGCGACAGGCCCGTTCCGGGCGGCAGATAGGCCGAAAACGGCTCGGACATGGCGGCTAGATCGTCCGCCGGAACGTCGGCGCCGGCGGAGTGGAATTCAACGTCGACGCGGTCGGCGCCCGTCGTCGAGTAAACCGACACCTGAGCTTGCGGCCCGGAAAGAAGGCGCAGGAGCTGGAGCACGCTTCGCACCATGTGGCGGCCCTGCTCCGGATCCAGCCGGACGGGCGCGGCCCTGGCGGGCTCAGTGGCGCAGACCCACGGCTTCTCGCGGCCCGCGGTCGCCTCGCGTACCGCGTCGCTGATCAGGTGGCCTACATCGACGATCTCCGGCCTGGGCGGCGCCGCTTGCACGTAATGTACCGCGTCGGAGAGGATGCAGTTGGCTTGCTGCACTGCCTCCAGCAGCCTGGCGGCCTGCCGCCGCGCTCCCTCGTCCTCCGCCGGCAGCACCATCTGCAAGTAGCAGGCTATGGATTCGATCGTGGAAAGGGGTTGTCGGAGTTCGTGCACCAGGTGCCGCACCATCGACGTGGCGCTGTGCGGATCGGCGGAGCTGCCCTCCACCGCCTTGGCGGCACCGGCGCCGAGCGCTTCACTCATACAAGACTCGGCGGTCCGCCACGATTATAGCGCCGCTCGGCCCCCGCGCAGCTACACCCCAAAATTCCTATTTGGGCCGTCCGATGTAGTGCTCCCGGCTGTGCACTTCGCCATGGTCTTCGGCCGATTCCAGGTGCGTTACCACCTCGGCGGGCATATCCAGCAGCAGCGGGAGGCGCTCCTCTATCGCCGTCGCGATCCGGTGGGCCTCACCCAGTTCTGTCTGATACGGGAAAAGCAGGTGAACATGGACAATCAAACGGTGGCCCGAATCACGAAACCGCACGCCGTGGTACCGGACGCCCAGTTCCGCGCACAGACCGTCCAGCTTGGCGCGGAGTTGCCGGCCGGTGTTCGGATCCGAGTAGTCCATCAGCCCGCTCACGGAACGCAGAACCAGGCGGCTGCCGGACCAAAGGATGTTAGCGGCAACGGCCAGCGCGCACAGCGGATCGAACGGCTGCCAACCCGTCAGCGCCACCAGCGATAAGCCGCCCACAACGCCTAAGCTCGTCCAACTGTCGGCCAGCACGTGCTGGCCGTTGGCTTGCAGGATCAGCGACCCGGTCCGGCGTCCCGCGCGGAGAAGGTACCAGCCAAGAACGGCATTCACGGCTGAAGCAGCCAGGATGAGCAGCGCGCCCGCGCCCAGATTCTCCAGCGGCGCGCCGGACACCAACTTCCGGGCCGCCGCATAGATGATGGCCGCGGCGGCGAGAATGATCAGCGCCCCCTCAAAGCCCGCCGAGAAAAAGACGATTCGCTCGTAGCCGAACGTGAACCGGTCGTCGGCCGGCCGCATGCTCAGCCACAGGCTGAAAGCGGCAAAGGCTACGGCCACAACATGAATGACGGACTCGGCGGCGTCGGACAGGACCGCGGCGGAGCCGGTCAGTAAGTACGCGGCCACCTTGCCTGCCAGCATGAGCACGCCGAACGCCAGCGACACCCGCATGGCCAACCGCATCTGGCCATGGGCGCTCGCACTCGCCGCCCGCGACACTTCCACACAGCCATTCTAGTGCAGCGCCGGCAAAATAACCGGTCCTCTCCGCACCCTGCTCCGCAGAATCAGAATGTTGCCGAGTCGCGACTGACGGAGAGCGGTCTGGCTCGAGTCGCCGGCGTGACGCCAACGCCGCGCCAAGCCGGCTCAGAAGCCGCCGCAGCGGCTTCCAGTTGCCGGATCAGGCCGTCCAACGGCGACGGCGGCGGGTCGAGCGCGGCCGCCTCCTTCAAGTATTCCAGCAGCCCCGCGCCGGAGTCTTGCGGCAGCTTCAGCTTCCTGCCCCGGTGGAGCGTGTAAGCGGTCCCGCCATCGATCAGCAGGCAGGCCTGACGCCCACCATAGGCCTGGGACAGACCGACATCAATCAGGACCACGCGCCCGCCAAAGCGCGGAATCACGGTTCCGGCCGTCGGCGTGTGGCCGACCACGATGCGCCGCACCCCATAGTGGGCGAGCAGCGACGCCACGTGGCCCTCCAGCTCCTGCTCGTCGCCCTGCGCCAACCCCCGATACCACAGCGGACCACCCGGGTCGATGGCGATGCCTTCCTTCAGCCGACTAAAGTCCTTCAGTTCCCCTCGCACCGTTTCGTTGATCCAGCCAAGCGATCTGGCGGCGAAGCCAGGACCCAGGCCGCCATGCACGAACAAGGTGTCGTTGAGCTTGATCACAGTGTTGTGCTTGCGGATCCACCGGCCGTACTTCCCCTTCGGCCCGAACTGATACCGGTGCTCAAAATAACCCAGCGGATGCTTCTCCTCCCACTCCTTCCGGAACGGCCGATCGAACTCCGGCCCTCCTTCCGGCGGCCGGTTCCGCCGGAGCCGCTCGATCTCCTGCTGGAAGAAGGCGTCACGGACGCGCTTCGAGTCGCGCGTGCGAAACGCCGCGAATTCCTCCGGCGTGGTGTAGCGCAGGTCGCCGTATATGTTCATCGCTTCGTGATTGCCGATCAGCGCGTGCACGTAGCCCCCCTCCCTGGCCGCCTCCCTCTCCAGCCGCATCAGCAGATCCAGGATCTTCCGCGTCGCCGGCCCCCGGTCCGGAACGTCTCCGGTCTGTACCAGGTGCGTCTTGCCTCCGGTCCACCGGCCTTTGCTGTTGACGACGCCGGCCTGGTTTAGCACGGTCAAGAATTGGTCGTAGTCGCCGTGCACGTCGCCGACGGCGACGATCCGCTCCACGCCGCTCCACTCGTCTTGCTGGGCCGGCGCAGTCCAAGCGATCGCCAAGACCAGCGGAAGAAACAGGGCAACTCGGCGGGCCACTTGCCTCCCCTCCAATCAACGCCGGATGCTGCGGGCTAGCGGGCCCGGCCTCCGGCCACCATAAGTTTTCTTCAGTATAGCGAGGGATCCACTCCCACCCGCTACAATGACACCCAATGAGCATTTCGCAATGGATCCGGCGAATTCACATGTACCTCGCGCTGTTTTTGGCGCCGTGGATCCTCATGTACGCCCTCAGCACCATGGCGATGAACCATCGGGAGCTCGTCCGCGGCTGGTACGGCGGCGTCCCGCCGGCATATGAACCGGAAGCAGAATCGACCTACAACGGCATCCTTCCCGACGGGGCAGACCCATCCCAAGCAGCCGAGCAGATTCTCGGCGATCTGGGGCTCGAGGGAAGCTACGCTGTCCAGCGAGTCGCAGATGGGCCGTACGTGATCCTACGGCGCCACCCGGTGCGGCCGCGGCGCATCACTTACGAGCCCGCCACCGGCCGGCTGACTGTGGAACGGGAGGTCTTCCGGGCCCCGGAATTCCTGGAACGGCTGCACCGCCGGCGCGGATTCCAGGCCGGCATCACGCCGGAAAACGCCTGGGCGTTCTCGGTCGACCTGGTGATCGTCGCCATGATCTTCTGGGTGGCCTCCGGCTTGTGGATGTGGTGGGCACTGCGGGCCACCCGCCGCTGGGGCGCGCTCGCGGCGCTCTCCGGCGCCGCAGTGTTTGCACTGTTCTTGGTGACGATATGACGTTCGATCGCATAAACCGCCGCACCCACCTGTATCTCGGGCTGTTTCTGTTGCCGTGGTTCCTGGTTTACGCTGTCAGCTCGTTGCCGTTCAGCCACCGCGACCTCTTCCAGAAGTGGTTCGACAACGGCGCGCCGCAGTGGACGGTCATCCTGGACCGCCACTGCCGGCTGCCGGCCCCGGCCGACGGCGATCTGAGAAGCATCGGGGCGCAGCTCCTTGCCGAGGCCGGCCTCGAGGGCGCCTACGGCGTCGGCCGCCCGCAGCCCGGCCGGATCAACGTCTACCGGTTCGACTTCTGGTCGACGGACCGCCTGACTTACTTTGTCAATCAGGAGCGGCTCCTGGTGGAAAAGCGCCGCTTCCGCTGGGACCATTTCCTCACCGGTCTCCATGCCCGCGGCGGTTTTCAGCAGAACTCTCTGCTGCATGACGCCTGGGCCGTCGTGGTGGACGTCGTCTGTGTGGCGATGCTGGTCTGGGTCGCTTCGGGTATCTATATGTGGTGGCAGATCAGGCGCCTGCGTTTCTGGGGCGGCGTCACACTGTGCGCCGGCATCGGCTCGTTCGCCCTGTTGCTATGGACCCTGTGAGCCCCCCGCTCAGCCGAAGGCCTCCCGCAGCATCTGATAACTCTTCCGCACAGCGGTTTCGGGGTCCTCTTTGCCTTCCATTTCGAGCGACACGTAGCCCTTGAAGCCCGCCTTGCGCAGGATCGCCGCAATGCGCTTGTAATCGAGCTCGAGCGTGTACCACTCGCCGCCCCCGTAGTAAGTCTTGGCCTGCACGATGGTGGCGTGCGGCGCCAGCAGCTCGATCCCCGAATAAGGATCGCCCGGATAGTTGCCGGTGTCCATATTGACGCCCAGCCACGGCGAGTTCACCGCCTTCCAGATCCGGATCACGTTTTCCGGCTGCGTGGTCAGCCCCCAGTGGTTCTCCAGCGCCAGTACCACGCCCGCCCTTTCGGCGTGCGGCAGGCATTTCTCGATCGAGTCGATGCACCAGCCGAAGGCGTCCTCGTCGGTGTAGCCCTCGATCGGGGGCTCGATCCCCTTGGCCGCCATCAGGTCATTGAACGACCGGATGGTGCCCCACCGGCCGGAATTCAGGCGAATGCACGGGATGCCCATCTGCCCGGCCAGCCCGATGCAGCGAATGGTGTGGTCGATGTGCTTCCGCCGCTCGGCCGCCTCCGGGCTCACGAAATCCTGGTGGATGGACAGCATCACCAAATCGAGGCCGTTGGCGAAGGCGAGCCGCTTGAGCCGGTTCATGTATGCGACGGACTCCTCTTCCATCTGCCGGTGGAGGATCTCGACCCCGTCAAAGCCGATAGCGGCCGCCTCCTCGATCACCTTCTCGCAGGGATACTTCACCTTGCGAAAGTGCCAGTACGAATAGGTGGAGACGGCGAGCCGGATCCGGCGCGGCGCCGCCGCAAACGCGGGACTCCGCGCGCCGGCGGCGCCGACAGAGGCGGCCGCCGCCAGCCATTGTCGTCGGGAAACCATGTGCTGATTACACCACCTACTGCCGCCGGAGTTCCAGCGCGATGTCTTCGGAGTACTGCGGCGTCACCAGCCATAGCGCGCCGCCCGGGTGGCTGAACTCCTCCTCCGCTTCAACGCGGCCATTGCGCGGAGTCCACCAGCGGGCGCGATACCGGCCCGCCGGCACGTTCAGCGCGATGTGGGCGCGGCTCGCTGTCGTCTTGACGGCGTACCGCGGCCGGTAGCCGCTCAGCACTCGGCCATGATGCAGATACAGCGCGTAGGCCTTGCCCGGTTCGGCCAGCACGCGCGCGGAGGCATCCTCCGGCACACCGCCCAGCAGGATCTCGTTGTGCGGCTGCATCCGGATGTAATCGAAGCCCTCCATGAAATCGAGCAGCGTCTTGAGCTGTTTCCGCAGCGCCGCGCTCCCGCCGCCAGGCTGCGTGTGCGGTATCGGAAAAGTTCCGTCTTCGTAACCGACAGCAAAGGAGTAGTCCAGGTGATTGTAATGGCCGCCGCCGGCCAGGATGAAGTCCCAGCCTTGAATGCGGTACGGGGCGTCCAGCGTGCCGTCGAAGCCCGTTTCGTCAAAGCCGATCAAGCGGTTGAGCCCGTAGTTCATGGCCACCGCCCGCGGCGGCCGGGCGTAGTGGAAATGAAGCACGTCCACATTCGGATCAGGATCGGTGACCGCCTGGGCGAAGTTGGCGATGTTTTGCGCGATCAGGTGCCGGTGGGGAAGCTTGCCCTCCGTCTCCCGAATCACCGCCGCCATCCGCCGCTGCCACTCCAGCGTCACTCCGTGAAAATACGGCTCGTTGCAGATCTCCCAGGTGACATTGTCGAAGCCGTTCAACTCCGTGACGATCCTCCGCACGAACGCCTCCTGATGCTTCAGCAACTCGGGATGCTTCAACGTCAGCACCTCGGTGCGCGGGACTTCGGGCGTGCCGTTAATGTTATTTTTCGCGTGCAGTGGGCTCGCCTCCCACATGGAGTCGCGGTAATAAGTGCAGAACAGCGTGACCTGAGTGATGACGCCGCGGTCGGCGGCGTAGCGCACCAGATCCGTCAGCCGGCGCCAATACTCCGGATTCCACTTCGCCAGGTCCCATTTGGCGCCGCCGTCCAGCGCCCCGGCCGTCCTGCTCCGCGCGTACGGCGTGATAAACCGTTCCGGCGGCGGCGCCAGCGTGTTGCGCGTGATGCCGAATGACTCAGGCGACTCCCGGTAAAGCCCGGTGAAGAAGCGCGTCATTCGCATCCCGTCCCTGACGAGCGTGTCGAAATATTTCTTGTAGTTGAAATCGGCGTTCAGCAACGCCCCGTAATGCTCGGCCGAGGTCACCACCAGGAAGGGCTTGCCGCGAAACTCATAGTAGTGCGGGTTCTCCGGATGCAGCCGCACCGGCTCAGCCGCCAGAGCGGAAACGCAAAGCAGCGCAGCGCCGCTGAACAGACGCGTCATGGCGTTGCCATTGTAATATGGCCGGAGCCGGAGTGGCGGCGAGTTCGAGACCGAACGTGGAGATGTCGTGAAACGGCTGGGAGCGTGCCTTCTGGTCCTGACGGGCGCGGTTGCGGACGCCGCGCCTCCGGCGCGCATCTTCATCGATTACCCGCAGGAAGGCTCCGTCTTCCCGCCGGATATCGCCGCCCCGACTTTCTGGTGGTGCGACGAAGCGGAAACCGCCAGGAGGTGGCTGATCGAGGTGGCCTTCGGCGATGGGGCGCCTGGCGTTCGCCTGACTTCGCCCGGAGACCCGCCGCGCATCGGCGAGATCGATCGGCGCGCCATCGCTGACACCAACAAGCTGCCGGAGCTGTCGCCGCAACAACCCGCCGCGCACACTTGGCGGCCGGATGAGCAAACCTGGGCGGCGATCAAGAAACGCTCGGTCAAGCGCCCCGCGAGGGTGACGATCACCGGCTTCGGCGACGGCGATTCCGCCCGCCCGGTTTCGCGTGGCCGGGTGACCATCCGAACTTCCAAGGACCCCGTCGGCGCGCCGATCTTTTACCGCGACGTGCCCCTAATGCCCTCGGAAACCGAGAAAGGCGTCATCAAGCCCTTGCCGCGGGCAGGCATTCCGCTCATCGCGTGGCGCCTCCGCAACGTCAGTCAGTCCCGCCGCCGCCTGCTGCTGACCGGCCTGCATACTTGCGCGAATTGCCACTCCTTCTCCCTCGACGGCAAAACTCTGGGCATGGACTTGGACGGCCCTCGCAACAACAAGGGCATGTATGCCCTCACCGCCGTCCGGCCGCACACGTCCATCCGCAACGAGGACGTCATCTCGTGGACTTCATTCCTCGGTGATCAGCAGGGCAACCTGAGAATCGGCTTTATGTCGCAGGTTTCCCCTGACGGACGGTATGTCGTGACGATGGTCAACGGCCGCTTGGCCCGCCAACGGGCGCCGCACAACGCCGACCGTCCTCCCATCCGCCGGCGCCGGAACCCGGTGATCGGGGATTTCTATGTCGCCAACTTCAAAGACTACGGCTTCCTCCAGGTGTTCTACCCAACGGGCGGCATCCTGGCCTGGTACAGCCGGGCGGCCCGTACGCTCCGGCCTCTGCCGGGAGCCGACGACCCGCGCTATGTCCACACCGGGGCGGTCTGGAGCCCGGACGGAAAATACCTCGTGTTCGCCAAGGCCCGCGCTACGCCGCCCTATCCGGAGGGCCGGAAGCCGGCCCAGTACGCCAACGACCCGAACGAGACCCCAATTCAGTACGATCTCTGTCGCATTCCTTTCAACGGAGGCAAAGGCGGCCCGCCGGCGCCTCCGGCAATGGCATGAGCAACAACTTCCCCAAGATCTCACCCGACGGCCGCTGGATTGTGTTCGTCCAGTGCCGCAACGGGCAGTTGATGCGCCCCGACAGCCGCCTCTACATCGTCCCGGCCAAAGGCGGAAAGGCGCGGCTCATGCGATGCAACACGCCCCGGATGAACTCCTGGCACAGCTTCTCGCCCAACGGCCGCTGGCTCGTGTTCTCTTCCAAGGCCCGTTCGCCGTACACACAGATGTATCTCACGCACATCGATGACACGGGCCGCGATAGTCCCCCGATCCTCGTCGAAAACGCCACGGCCGCCAACCGCGCGGTGAATATCCCGGAGTTCGTGAATATCCCCCCGGACGGCTTGTTGAAGATCGACGTCCCGGCAGTGGAAGCCTACCGCCTGTTCGACTTGGCCTGGGAGGCGGCGGAGAAAGGCGACCACGAGGCCGCCATCAGTGCCTGGCGGAAGGTCCTGGAACTGGCGCCGGACTCCGCCGAGCTGCACAACAGCCTCGGCGTGGCGCTGGTGCGGCAGCGCCGAGTGGACGAAGCGGTCGCCTGTTTCGAGCGGGCACTCGCCCTGAATCCCGGCCTCACCGAAGCCCACTATAACCTGGGCGATACCTTGTACTACTTACAGGGGAAAAGCCCGGAGGCGCTGGCTCACTGGCGGGAAGTGCTTCGCGCTCAGCCCGATCACCTGCCCGTCCTGGACCAAACCGCCCGGCTGCTGGCGACCAGCTCCGAGGCCTCAATTCGAAATGCCGCCCAAGCGGTTGACTTGGCCGAACGGGCTGTCCGGCGGGCGCGACCCCGCGGTCCTGGAGACGCTGGCCGCCGCTTATGCTGAGGCCGGACGGTTTGAAGAAGCAATTGAAATCGTGCGCCGGGCACTGGCGCTGGCCACCGCCGCCGGCAAGTTGCCGCTGGCCAAGCTTCTGAACTCCAGAGTGGCGCTCTACGAGGCCCGCAGACCCTTGCGCCTTACGTCGGGATCCGCCTTGCGGCCCTGACTTTCACGACATTTGCAGCAGCAGCGCCCGCAGGCTCGGCGCACGCTCCGGCGACCGCAGTTCTTCCAGCGCCCGCGTCTCAATCTGCCGGATGCGCTCCCGCGTCAGACCGAGCACCTGGCCGATCTCCTCGAGCGTGTGCTCGCGTTCTCGCCCGATGCCGAAGCGAAGCCGAATCACCTCTTCCTCCCGCGGGTCGAGGGTCCGCAGAATATTCGCCGTCTCGTCGCGCGTATTGACGTCAATCACGCTTTCGGCCGGAGAAACGGTGAGATTGTCTTCCAGCAGATCGCCCAAAGCAGACTCTCCGTCGCGCCCGACGGGCGTTTCCAACGAAACAGGGTCCCGCGAGATGGCCGCCAGCAGATGCACCTTCTCCAGCGGCAGCTCCATCCGGCGGCTGATATCCTCGCACGTCGGCGGGCGGCCCAGCTCCTTTTCCAGCTCCCTGCTGGCCCGCAGAAACTTGGTCAAGCTCTCGTTCATGTGGACCGGCACCCGAATCGTCCGCGACTTGTCGGCCAGTGCCCGCGTGATCGCTTGCCGGATCCACCAGGTGGCGTAAGTCGAGAACTTGAAGCCGCGCTTGTAGTCAAACTTCTCCGCGGCCCGGATCAGCCCGAGGTTGCCCTCCTGGATCAAATCCAGCAGGTGCAGGCCGCGATTGACGTACTTCTTGGCAATGGACACAACCAGCCGGAGGTTGGCTTCCACCAGCTCGTTCTTCGCCTGCTCGATCTCCCGCTCAGCCGCCCAGATCGCCCGGGCGTCACGCCGCAATTCCTCCAAGGTCAGGCCCAGTTCGGCTTCCCGGGTGCGGCGCGAGCGCGCATCCAGGCGCGCCAGTCCTTCGCACGCCCGCTCGATCTCGCCGCGATAGCGCTCCCAGACCTCAGGCGGGAAAGGAATGGCTCGGATGATCTGCGCCATTCGCACCCGGCAACGAGCGAGCTGACCCTGGCAGCGCAGACGGCGCTTCGTCTCCCGCCGGGGAATCTGGCTCAGCCGGCGCGCCAGTTGCCCGTAGCGCCCGTAGAGCGCCCGCAGTTGTTCGGCCTTGGCCGGATCGGCGCGGAGCCCCTCCGCCGTCTCCGGGTCTGCCGCCTCCCTCGGAAGCGCCCCGGCCTCGGCGGCGATCTTCCGCTGGATCAGCAGCGATCGGCTGATCACTTTCTGCATCCTCGTCTGACCGCGTTCCATCCGCCGCGCCAGCGCGACCTCACCCTCTTTGGTCAGCAATGGGATGGCGCCCATCTCCCGCAGGTACTCGCGCACCAGGTCATCGGTATACTCCGACCGCTCGGCCGGCTCGCTGACCTCGAACTCATCATCCGCCAGAATTTCTTCTTCCTCCGGCAGGACCGGTTCTTCGCTGTAGGCCGCCTCTTCGGCGTACTCCGGCTCCAGCCGGTCTTGCCTCGTCCGGGTCATTCCGGCCAAACGTTTCTCCCTTCGCTTCCTGCTGGACTCCATGCTGACAATCAAGCGCCGCCCGCCGGACGCAGCCTCCCCTCCTCCACCGGCGTCACCTAGTCAGATGCATCGGCCACGCCGCAGGTTCCAACCGGTGAGCGATTTCTTGAAAAAACCTAGACCTGGCTCGGTCCCGCAATGCGCTCATTACCACACCCTTCCACGGGGCTCCGCTTCGCGGTGGCGCCGCGTGGCGCCCAAACTGCTCCCGCCTGCCGGCTGTTGCATCATGGAATCGGAGACCTGTCCCATGGCGCCCTCCCCTCGATGGGTGTCGCTGGCGTGGCTGCTGGCGCTGTGCGCGTGTTCGGACCCGTCCCCGGCGGTCTCCGCCCACCCCCCCGGCGAAAGGCCCCTGACCTTGCTCCTGATCGGTGACACGATGCTGGGCCGGCTCGTCAACGACGTCCTCAAATCCAGACCGCCCGCCTATCCCTGGGGTGACACCCTGCCCGTGTTCGCCAGCGCCGACGTCCGCGTGGCGAACCTCGAGTGCGTGATCTCCGACCGCGGCCGGCCTTGGACCGAGACGCCCAAAGTGTTCCACTTCCGCAGCGACGCGAAGAACATCCGCGTGCTTGAAGAGGCCTCCATCGACCTCCTCTCGCTCGCTAACAACCATACCCTCGATTTCGGCTACGACGCGCTTCTCGACATGCTGGAGATCCTCCGCCGGGCCGGGATTCGCCACTCGGGGGCCGGGCGGAACCGGCAAGAGGCCTGCCGGGTTGCTGTCCTCGAGGCGCACGGAACCCGGATCGGGTTCCTCGCCTTCACCGACAACGAGCCGGTCTGGGAGGCGCGCCCGGACAAGCCCGGAACGTGCTACGCCCCCATCGACTTGAACGACAGCCGCGCCCGGCGGATTCTCGACGTGGTGCCCGATGCGTGCCCGCGCGTCGACGTCCTGATCGTCTCCATTCACTGGGGAGGCAACTGGGGCTACGAACCCCCAGCCGAACACCGCCGGTTCGCCCGCGCGCTCATCGATGCCGGAGCAGACATCATCTTTGGCCACTCGGCGCACGTCTTCCGGGGGATCGAGATCTACCGCGGCAGGCCCGTGCTTTACAGCGCCGGAGACTTCGTTGACGACTACATGGTGGATCCTTACCAGCGCAACGATCAGTCGTTCATCTTCACCGTCCGGTTCGCCGGCGGCGCGCCCGCCGAGATGCGGCTCTACCCGACCGAAATCCGGAACTTCCAAGCCCGCCTGGCCCGGGGCCGGCAGGCCGAACGTATCGCCGCGAAGATGCAGGCCCTGTGCGGCGAGCTTGGGACCACCGCCTTGTGGCACGCCGAGGGGCGCTGCCTCCGGATCCCGCTGGCCACCCGGTGACCTCAGCCGCCGGCTGGGCCGACCAGCGCCCGAATGGCCCCCTCCAGCCGCACCACCAGCCGGCTGAGACGGCCATAGTCCAGGGTGCCCGGCAAGTCACTCGGCTGATGGTAGTGGCAGTTCCGGAAAAACGCTGTGTCGGTGAGCATCACCGCCGGATAGCCTTCTTTCCAGAACGACCAGTTGTCCGACAGCCCGGTGCCAGGCACCAGTGGCAGGGCGATGTGTTCCACGCCCGGCTCGATTCCCTCAAGCAGCTTCGCCACCCGGCGAACCAGCCGCCGCGAGGCGAAATTGCCGGCCACGGCGATGAAGTCGCCGCGGTCCGGAAAAAAGTGCCGCATGAACGGCAGCGGGAAGTGCTGCGACCCCGGCCGGCCATCATAGTAGCCCAGCATTTCCAACGAGATCATGCCCGCGACCCGTTCGCCGCGCCTCCGGCAAGCCCGCGCGTGCACGCGGCTGCCCATCAGCCGAGTCCGAAAAAACGGCGGCTCCTCCAGCGTGAACGCCGCCCAGCGCACGCTGAGCGCCTGCCGCTGGCCCGCCAAGCGGCGCGCCAGCTCCAGCAGCGCGGCCACGCCGCTGGCGTTGTCGTCGGCCCCGGGCGTGCCCGGGGCGGTGTCGTAATGGGCGCCGACGATCAACACAGGCGCCGCCGGCGCATCCGCCGGGAGTTCCACGACGATGTTGCGGCAGGTCCGCCCGGACACCTGGTAGGCGTCATGCCGGATCTCGTAACCGCAGGCGGAGAACTGCTCCTCGATGTACATCCGGGCCTCCTCCAGCCGCTCGTACTCGAACAGGTTGCGCTCGCCGATCTCCCCCGCCAGGCGCTCGACGTGCGCCCGCAGCGCCGCTTCGAGCACGGAATCAGCCATCAGCCCTATTCTGCACCACCCGCCCCGAGGTTCACCGCGGCAGCCCGGCAAGACCCCGCCTACAATAGTTAGCTATGGAATTGGAAGGGAAAAAGATCGCGATCCTGGTGGACATTCTTTATCAAGAGATGGAGGTGTGGTACCCGTACTTCCGGTTCAAGGAGGCGGGCGCGGAAGTCGTCCTGGTCGGGCCCAAGGCCGGCGAGACCTACGGCAGCAAGCTCGGCTATCCGGCGCGCGCCGACCTCTCCTTTGACGAAGCCAAAGCCGCCGACTTCGACGGAGTCGTCGTGCCCGGCGGCTATGCCCCCGACCACATCCGCCGCCACCCGGCCGCCAACCGCTTCGTCGCCGACCTGGACAAAGCCGGCAAGCTGGTGGCGGCCATCTGTCACGGCGGCTGGGTGCTCTGCTCGGCTCACGGCATGCTCAAAGGCCGGCGGGCCACGTCGTTCTTTGCCATCAAAGATGATCTGATCAACGCCGGCGCCCACTGGGAGGATGCTGAGGTCGTCATCGATCGGAACCTGGTCACCTCGCGCAAGCCGGAGGACTTACCCGCCTTCTGCCGCGCCTCGCTCCAGGTGCTGTCGGCGTGAAGTTCCGCGCCTCGCTCCGATGGCTGAACCCCAGCTCAACGCCGGCGCCGCAATCTTCGTTCGCGCACTGACGAAGAATTACGGCAACATCGCCGCGGTGCGGGGCATCGACTTCGAAGTCCACCCCGGAGAGGTCTTCGGGCTGCTCGGTCCCAACGGCGCCGGAAAAACCACGACGGTGGAGATCCTCGAGGGCATCCGCGACCGCACGGCGGGCGAGGTCCGCGTGCTGGGCTGCGATCCGCAGCAGCAGCCCCGGGCGCTCAAGGACCGCATCGGCGTCTGCCTCCAGGCCACCAACCTCCCGGACAAGATCACCGTCGGCGAGGCGCTCAACCTCTTCGCTTCCTTTTACAGCCGCCGGGGGGACGCCGACGGCCTGCTGCAACGCCTCCAGCTCACCCAGAAACGCAACACCTGGTACTCGAAGCTCTCCGGCGGGCAGAAACAGCGCTTGGCGCTGGCGCTCGCCCTCATCAACGACCCCCAATTGCTGTTTCTCGACGAGCCCACCACGGGCCTGGATCCCCAGGTGCGGCTCGAAATCCACACGCTCGTCGAGGAGCTGCGCTCCGGGCGCCGCACGATCCTGCTGACGACGCATTACATCGAAGAGGCCGAACGCCTCTGCGACCGCGTCGCCATCATCGACGAGGGCAGGATTATCGCTTGCGGAACGCCGCGCGAAATCCGCGCCCGCACGCTCGGTCACTCCCGTATCGAAATTACCTGCGGCCGGCCCCTGCCCGTCCGCCAGTTGCCCCCGGCCGTACGGCAGCAAAGGATCTTCCTCGGTGACGACGGGCGGACGATTACGGCGACGACCTCGGATCCAGCCCCGCTGCTGGTGGAGCTGGTCAAATGGGTCGACCAGCAGGGCGTCGAGCTGGCTGATATTCACCTGACGCGGCCCACCCTGGAAGACGTCTTCATCGAGCTCACCGGAAAGCAGTTGCGCGAATGAAGGCCTACCTCTCGCTCATCGAGATCAATCTCAAGCTGGCCGTCCGCGAGAAAATCGTCCTGTTCTTCACCTTCCTGTTTCCGCTGATCTTCTTCTTCATCTTCGGGCAGATGCTGGATGCCGGGCGCGGCGGCGTCGGCGTTCGCGTCGTGAGCATGGTCCTGGTGCTCGGCGTGCTCGGCAATGGCTTATTCGGGGCCGGCGTCCGGGCGGTGGTCGAGCGCGAGAATAACATCCTGCGCCGCTACAAAGTCGCCCCCATCTCGCCGGCCCCGATGCTGGTCGCCTCCATCGTCACCGGCTGGCTGCTCTACCTGCCGGTGATCGTCCTCGTCATCGGGCTGGCGCACCTGCTGTGGGCGGTCCCCATCCCCCGGCACTGGATCTCGCTTCTGGTCCTGCTCTCGGCCGGCGCATGGGCTATGCGCGCCATCGGGCTGATCGTGGCCTCGGTCGCCAACACCACCGCCGAGGGCAACATCATCGTCCAGTTGCTCTACATGCCGATGCTGTTCCTCAGCGGCGCCGCCTTTCCCATCAGCGCCTTGCCCGAGTGGGCCCAGATCGTTTCCCAGTTTCTTCCCGCCACCTACCTGCACAACGGCATGGAGCGCGTCATGGTTCGCGGCGAAAGCCTCGCCGACAATTTGGCCCCCGTGCTGGCGCTCCTGCTCAGCACCCTGGTCGGCGCTTTCATCTCCGTGAAGATCTTCCGCTGGGAGAAGGAAGAGGTCTTGCCGGCCAAGGCCAAGCTCTGGCTCCTGGTGGTGGGCCTGCCGTTCATTGTGATGGGTCTCCACCAGGCCTACAGTCGCGACAACATCGAGGAAGCCAAGGCGCTCGACCGCCAGATCCGGCGCAACCGTACCCGGCTGGTGCGCAACGCGCGCATCTTCGTCGGCGACGGCCGTCTCATCGAGTCCGGCGCCCTGCTGATCCGGAACGGCCGCATCGCCGAAGTCTACGACGGCCCGGCGCCGGAACCCGATTCGCTCAATGCCGAAGCCGTCGAAGCGGCCGGCAAAACGGTCCTCCCCGGACTGATCGATCTCAATGTCCGCCTCAGCGCTCCCGGCGGCGTGCCGGCCGGCCTCGAAACCGTTAATAGCGCGCGGTGGATGGAGCGGGCCGCGGCCGCCTATCTGTACTGCGGAGTCACCGCGGTGCGCAGCACCGGCGACCCGCTGGAGACCATCCTCGAACTCGGCCGCCGCATCGACCGCGGTGAGCGTCCCGGCGCCGAGATTTTCGCCCCCGGCCCGCGGCCGGACCCCTCCAGCAACGCCGTCTTCCTGGTTCCGTCTCTCTCCTGGGCCGAGGCGGCCGGCCAACTGGCCGCAGGCCGGCCCGATCTGCTCTCCCGCTCCCTGGTCGAACAAATCGCGCCAAAAGGCATGATCGAGGCCACCCGCGCCGCCGTATCGAGGGGACAGTGGTCCGCCGCGGGTGACGGCCAAGGTCTCGCAACGGCCACGGACAACCTGCTGCGAGCCTACCGCCAGGGCCGGCCTCTCGCCGCCGGGACCGGCTCCGGAAACCCCCTCCTGATTCACGGCCCGGCCCTGCACCGCGAGTTGCAGTTGTGGGTCGAGGCTGGCATCCCCCCGGCGGCCGCCTTGCAGGCCGTCACATACAACGCCGCCCGCCTGCTCGGCGCTGCCGGCCGCATCGGCGTGGTGCGCCAAGGCTGCGAAGCCACGCTGCTGGTGGTCGACGGCAATCCGCTTGAAGAGATCTCCGCCACCGAACGCATCTCGCTGGTCTTTTTCAAGGGCGAGCGGGTCAACCGGACGGCTTTGCTGGATACGCGCGACTAACGGCGCCGGCGGGCGGCCGACTCGAGCCAGTTTGAAGCGGCGGAGCCTATGTTCCCGTTCACAACCGTTGCCGGACAAATATTTCATTTGCTTTCAATTGATTACAGGAAAGCCGCCGGGAGACTTCCGCGCCCCTCGCCGTACTATATAGTCGGATGACACGCACTGCTGACCCTGAGGCTCGGAACTATTGGCTGGCGGACCCGGACGAGGAGGCTCTTCTCCGGGCCCTGATCGATTCCGCCGACGCCGGCCTCCTGGAGGCGCTGTTGGAACTGCTGGAGCTGCACTGCCGCGGCTCGCAGGCGACCCTCCTGCTCCTGCCCAAGAGTTCGACTATCCACTAAGCTCGCCTCAGCCCCCGCGCCCACTCTGGTATGATGATTTCCCTTTGGGAAGCGGGCGAATGCGAGTGCTGTCGATAGCCACCATCGCCGGCGACGGGATCGGCCAGGAGGTGGTCCCCGCCGCCAAACGCGTGCTGGCGAAGCTCAGCGAGGTCCACAGCCTCCGCTTCGCGTTCAACGACTTCGACTGGGGCTCGGAGTACTTCTTCCGGCACGGCAAGATGATGCCGCCCAACGCCCTGGAGCTGCTCCAGCCCCACGACGCCATCCTGCTCGGCGCCGTCGGCCATCCCGACATCCCCGACAACATCACCTTGAACGGCCTGCTGCTGCCGATCCGCCGCGGCTTCGACCAGTACGCCAACGTACGCCCTGCCGTGCTGTACCGCGGCGTCGAGTCGCCGCTCAAGGGATACCAGCCCGGCGACATCGACATGGTCGTGGTCCGGGAAAACACCGAAGGCGAGTATGCCCAGATCGGCGGATTCCTGTATCACCACCGCCCCCAAGAGGTCGCCATCCAGACGTCGGTCTTCACCCGCCACGGCACCGAGCGCGTGATCCGCTACGCCTTCGAGCTCGCCCGGCGGCGCAACAAAAAGAAACGGGTCGCCTCCATCACCAAGTCCAACGCCCAGGGCTACAGCATGGTGCTGTGGGACCGCACCTTCCAGGCCGTGGCGTCGGAGTATTCCGACATCGAGACCGAGTCGCTGCTGGTGGATGCCGCAGCCATGAATTTCGTCCGGCGGCCGGCCGGCTTCGACGTCGTCGTCGCCTCGAATTTGTTCGGCGACATCCTGAGCGATCTGTCGGCGATCGTGACCGGCAGCATCGGCCTGGCGGCGAGCGCCAACCTCGATCCGCTGCGCCGGTACCCGTCACTGTTCGAGCCGGTGCATGGCTCCGCGCCGGACATCGCCGGCAAAGGCATCGCCAACCCCATGGCGACGATGCTGTCGGCGGCCATGATGCTCGAACACCTCGAGCTGCATGACGCGGCGCGGTCGCTTGAAACAGCCGTGCTGGAGGTCCTGGCCGACGGGAAGGTCCGCACGCCCGATCTGGGAGGCACGAGCAGCACCTCCGAGGTCACCGAAGCCGTGCTGGCCCGCCTCGGCCCCGCCGTGCCGTCATGAAGATCACCGACGTTAAGACCGTCATCGTCAACGCCCGGATGCGCAACTGGGTCTTCGTCAAGGTCGAAACCGACACCGACGGGCTCGTCGGCTGGGGCGAGGCTTCGCTGGAGTGGAAGACACGGGCGGTCGCCGGGGCCGTCGAGGACCTGAAGCCGTTCTTGCTGGGCGAGGACCCTACCCGCATCGAGCACATCTTCCAGAGGCTCTACCGCCAGCCCTTCTTCCGAGCCGGCGTGGTCGGCATGTCGGCCATCTCGGGCATCGAACAGGCCTGCTGGGACATCGCCGGCAAGGCGCTGGGAGTGCCCGTCTACAAGCTGCTGGGCGGGGCCGTGCGCGACCGCGTGCGCATGTACACCCACCTGGGCGGCGGCGAAATGCAGTCCGTCTACGCCAGCTTCGATCCGGGACCGGTGGTCGACTTGGCGCTCGAGGTCGTCGGACGCGGCTACACCGCCGTCAAGGTCGTCTGCGTCCCCTTCTCCGAGCCGCTCATGGGGCCGGCCTCGGTGAAGAAGTTCGCCCAAGTGATCGGCAAGCTCCGCGACGCGGTCGGCGACGGGGTCGATATCATGATCGACTTTCACGGCCGGACCTGGCCCGCGGTGGCCATCGAGTACATCAACGCCGTGGCCGACTGCCGCCCGTACTTCTGTGAAGAGCCTGTCCCCCCGGAGAACATCGACGCCCTGGCCGAGGTCAAACGCGCGGTGCGCGTCCCCATCGCCACCGGCGAACGGCTGGTGACGCGCCACCAGTTCCGCGAGGTCTTCGAGAAGCAGGCGGCGCACGTCGTCCAGCCGGACCTGTGCCACTGCGGAGGCTTGCTGGAAGCCAAGAAGATCGCCGCCATGGCCGAAGCGTGGTACATGGGCGTGGCGCCGCACAATCCGCTGGGCCCGGTGGCCAACGCCGCCGCGCTGCACTTTGCGCTCTCAACGCCCAATTTCCTCATCCAGGAGGACATGCTCAGCGACGTGCCCTGGCGGTGGGAGGTGGTGCGCAGCTCGCTGAAGACCGAAAGCGGCTACTGGCTTCCGGGGGAGGCGCCCGGGCTCGGCATCGAGGTGGACGAGAAAGCCGCCGCCAGGTATCCGTTCGCCCCCGAGCCATTGCAATCCGTCGTCTATGCCCGCGACGGGGCCGTGCTGGATTGGTAGGATTGGGGGATGAACCGCCGGGAATTCCTGGGCGCGCTGCCGCTGCCGTTACTCGCGGGCCAAGGCTCGGTTCTCGTCCACGAGCACGTGATGGTGGACTTCGCCGGCGCCGATAAGATCGCCCCCGGGCGCTACGACCCCGACGAGGTCTTCCGCGTCGCCCGGCCCAAGCTCGAAGAGGTCAAGCAGCACGGCTGCGTCCGCCTGCTGGAATGCACGCCGCAGTTCATCGGCCGCGACGCCCTCCTCATGAAGCGCCTCTCGCACGCTGTCGGGATCGAGATCTGGACCAACACCGGCATCTACGGCGCCGCCAACCATAAGTACGTGCCGCAGTTCGCCCGCGAAGAAACTGCCACGCAGCTTGCCCGCCGCTGGATCCGCGAGTTCGAGCAGGGCATCGACGGCGTCAAGCCCCGGTTCATCAAGACCGGGGTGAACAAAGGGCCGCTCGATGAGCTCGACCGGAAGCTGGTCCAGGCGGCGGCCATCACTTCGCGCGAGACGGGCCTTACGATCGCTTCTCACACCGGCGACGGCGCAGCGGCGCTGGAAGAACTCGAAATCGTCGACTCCGAGAAGGTTCCGCTGTCCCGGTTCGTCTGGGTCCATGCCCAGAACGAGAAGGACCACTCGATCCACGCGCGCGCCGCCCGTGCCGGGGCCTGGGTCGAGTTCGACGGGATCCGCGAGAAATCGGCCGACTGGCACCTGGACTGCGTGCGGTTCATGGCCGGCCAGGGCCTGCTCGGTCGCACGCTCATCTCTCAGGACGCCGGCTGGTATCACGTCGGCGAGCCCGGCGGCGGCAACTACCGCGGCTACACGTACATCTTCACCGACTTTCTGCCGCGGCTGGAAAAGGAGTGGGTCGATGTGCTGATGCGCAAGAACCCGCGGGCCGCCTTCGGCGACTGACCGCCTCGGTCACACCTCCCAATCCCGGTTCCACTCGATCCGCTTCTTCTGGAGGTAGGCCTGCATGCCCATGTAGCAAGCAACCGCCGAATAATGCCCCTCGACTTCGTTCGCCACCGGCGTCTGCCGGCTGCGGATGCACTCGAGCCAGTTCTTCAGCAGGTGAATGGCGTTGGGCGGGTCGCCCGGGGCCTGATCGTAAGGCAGGTCGCGCGTCTTCGGATTCGGCGTAAACGAGTATCCCAGTTCCCGCGTGTAACGCTGGACGCGGAGTATGCCCCCCCGGCCGCGCAGCTCGATGCCGGCCGACGAGCTGGGGAAGCCCGTCGTCAGGATCTCCGCCTCGAAGGTCACGTTCAGCTTCTCCGGGTATTCGAGAATCAGGTTGATGACGTCCGGCGTGTCGCGGTCCGGGAAATGGTAGATGCCGCCGCCGGCCACCACGGCCGACGGCTTGTGCAGCTTCAGGAACTGGTGCGCCGAGTCGATCACGTGGATGCCGATGCCCATGATCATGCCACCGTCGTAGTGCAGCCACTTGTACGGGCTGAAATAGATGTTCGGGTTCCACGGCGTTTTGGGGCCCGGGCCGAGCCAGCGCTCCCAGTCCAGCCCGTCGGGCTTGCGCTCCATGCCCGGCGGCGGCTGCAGCACGTAGCCGCGATTGCTGTTGTACCAGGTGCGCACCAGGCCCACTTCGCCCAGTGCGCCCGACTCGACGTACTTCTGCCGGGCCTCCTGCCAGTGCGGGATCGCCCGCGCCTGCATGCCCACCTGTACGATCCGCTTGTTCCGCCGGGCGGCCGCCACCACCGCTTTGCCGTCACGCGGGTTGTGAACCATCGGCTTTTCCACATAGACATCCTTGCCGGCGTCGCAGGCGTCGATGGTGATGGCGGCGTGCCAGTGGTCCGGCGTGGCGACAATCACCGCGTCGATGTCCTTGTGCTCGAGCACCCGGCGGTGGTCTTTGTAAGTCTTGACGCCGCCGCCGGCGATGCCCGCCGCCTGATCGACCCGGACGTTGTAAACGTCGCACAGCGCCACCCACTCCACCTCGCCCGTCTTGTTCAGTTCCCTCATCAAAAACTGGCCCCGCGGGCCCGTGCCGATCACGCCCATGCGCACGCGCTCGTTGGCGCCGTCAATGCGCCGGTAGCTGGCCGCCGTGGCCAGAGCGGCCGAAGATCCCTGCAAGAAGGTGCGCCGCGAAGATCCGCTATTCATAAAGACTTCTCCTTGCCGATAGCCGATGATATCCAGCCCTCCGGCGGCGCCGCAATCCGGAAACGCCGCCGCCCGGCCCCGCGTTGTCATAGCAAGAGGGTTTTGTGCGCAATTACCTTGTGGAGAGCATTCTCATGGGATCGCGAAGCATCATCATCTTTTTCGGAGCCGCGCTGGCCGTGGCCGGCCCGCCCGACTACTTCCCGCTGCTCGAGGGCAATCAGTGGATCTACCGGCAGACAGGCGCACGCCAGGGTGACCCGCTCATCGTCGAGGTCGGCCCGCCCGAGGTGCTTGGCGGGCGCGCCTGGCATCGCCTCACCGGCTGGCCCGGCGGCCCCGCCTGGCTGCGCGTGGACGAGAGCGGCGCCTTGCTGGCCTACGATCCCGAGCGGCAGCGCGAAGCCGTCTGGGCCGCCTTCGAGACCCCCGAAGGGGTCCCGTACCGCACCGAGATCACGCCGTGCAACGATACGGCGGTGATCGAGTCGCGCAACGCCGAGATCCGAAGCGCAGTCGGCCAGTTCAACTACGCCTTGCGCATCGTCTACCCGCCTGCCAACTGCGCCGATGCCGGAATCCTCGAAGAGTACTACCTGCCCTATGTCGGCTTGCTGCGGCGGACGGTCAACACAATCGCTGGGCCGCGGACCTACGAGTTGACCTACGCCCGGCTGGCGGGCGTGACCTACGTGAGCGAGCCGGCGCTCACCTTCAGCCTGTCACTCGACCGGGCGGAGTACCTCATCGATCCTGCCGGCCCCATCCCCATCCTGACCGCCCGGATCACGCTCCGGAACACGCACCTGCCGCCGTTCCCGATCCGGTTCGCCTCCGGCCAGCAATTCGACCTGGTTCTCAGGAACGAGAAAGGCGAGATCGTCTACCGCTGGTCCGACGGCAAGGCCTTTACCCAAGCCCTGATGACGATTGAGCTCGGCCACGGCGAGAAGAATTTCGTCGTCGAGACGCCGCTCACCGACCGCGCCGGAGCTCCCCTGCCGCCCGGCCACTACCAGGCCGAAGCCTGGATCACCAACATGGACCAGCGGCGCTTTGCCGCCGCCGTGGGTTTTGAAATCACCCCGCCCGGCGATCGTTGAGCCGCGTGGCCGGCGGCCCTCCGGCGCCGGCGCACAGCCGCGCTGTGATAAACTCACGCTGCTATGAAACGACGGGCTTTCCTTGGCGTGACTGTGGCCGGGACGGCCGCAGCGGCGGGCGCCGCATGCTCTCGGGAACAAGCACTCCTCCGGGCGGCGCAGAAAAAGCCGGTGCTCTTCCACCTCGGCTGCCAGAGCGGGCCCACCTCGGAGCAACGCCTCCAGTTCTTCAAGCGCCACGGTGTCGATCACATCTGCGGTTACCCGGAAACTGTCGGCGGCCGCTACACCGAGACGACCGTCTCCCAGTTGCGCGAGCGCTGCGAAAAGCACGGCGTCAGCCTGGACATGGTGGCCGCTCCGTTCCTGGCCTCCAGCCACATCGACCGCGAAAAGCGCCCCTACATCATGCTCGGCAAGGACCCCGAGCGGGACCGTGACATCGAGGACATTCAGAAGTCCATCGAGGCCTGCGCCAAAGCCGGCGTCCCCGCCATGAAGTACAACATGAGCATCCTGGGCGTCCTGCGCACCGAGCGCACTCCGGGCCGCGGCGGCTCGAGCCTGAGCACCTGGCGGCTGGCCGAAGCGAAGCCCCCCACGCCCAAAACCCGCGCCGGCGACGTCACCGCGGACATCTTTTGGGAGCGGATCACCTACTTCCTCGACCGCGTGATCCCGGTGGCCAACCAATACAAGATCCGCATGGCCTGCCATCCCCACGACCCCGGCGTGCCGCCGGAAGGCTACCAGGGCGTCGTCCGCGTGCTGGGCACCGTCGAGGGCCTGAAGAAATTCATCTCGATCCAGGAAAGCCCCTACCACGGCCTCAACTTCTGCCAGGGCACCGTCAGCGAGATGTTGCAGGATCCAGGGCGGGAGATCTTCGACGTCATCCGCTACTTCGGCTCGCGCGGAAAGATCTTCAACGTTCACTTCCGCAACATCCGCGGCAAGCGTGACGACTTCCAGGAGACCTACCCCGACGACGGCGATGTCAACATGATCAAGGCGGCCATGACCTACCGCGAGGTCGGCTATCCCTACATGCTGATGCCCGACCACGTCCCGCGCCACCCCGACGATCCGGGCGGTTTGCAGGCCTTCGCCTTCGCTTACGGCTACATCAAGGCCGCCATTCAAGCGCTCCAGACGATGGGATAGCCATGCGCGGCCCGAAAACCCCGTACCGCTACGACCACTACACCTGGCCGGAGATCAAGCAAGTGATCTCCCGGCAGCCGGTCTGCCTCATCCCCGTCGGCTCGGTCGAGGACCACGGCCACCACCTGCCTCTCGACACCGACAACTTCCTCATCACTTCCGTGTGCGAAGAGGCGGCCCGGCGCATCCCGGATCAGGTCCTGCTGTTGCCGCCCATCCCGTACGGCTTCGAGGCCCACCACATGAGTTTTCCCGGCACGATCAACGTTCAGCCCGAGCACCTGGAGGCCTTCGTCCTCGACATCACACTGAGCCTGGCGCATCATGGCTTCCGCAAAATCCTGCTGGCCGACGGCCACGGCAGCAACATGCCGATCCTGGATCTGGCGGCCCGGAAAACCATCATCCAATCGGATGCGCTCTGCGCCTGCTTCATCTGGCCGTCGCTGATCCCGGAGCGAATCAAAGAAAAGCGCGAGAGCGAGTTCCCGGGAGGCATGGCTCACGCCTGCGAGCTGGAGACCTCGATGTATTTGTACCTGAACCCGGAGGCCGTCCAGATGGACAAGGCGCAAAAGGAGATCGGCTTTCATAAGTCCAAGTACTACTGGCAGGATCTGGGCAGCGGGCCCAAGGTTCGCATGATGGACTGGTGGTCGCGGATCTCCAGGACCGGCGTGATCGGCGATCCGACGCTGGCCACCGCCGACAAAGGCCAGCTATGGTTCGAAGCGGCGGTGGAGGCCCTGGTGGAGTTCATCGGCGAGTTCCGCGCCTTCGAGGTCCGGCCCCGAGAAGATTTCCACTAGATCACCGGCCGCGTGGGGTCGATTCGCAGCCACAGCAGCGCCCCGACAAAGTAAGTCGCCGCCGCCGCCGCCAGCATCACGTGGAACGAGCCGAAGGCGGCGGCCAGCCACGCTGCCGAGACCGACGACAGCATCGCCGAGATGCTCGACGCCATGTTCATGAAGCCCCCCGTAGCGCCCCCGAAGCGGCCTCCCACTTCCACCACGGTGGCCCAGGCGACCGGCAGCGCAAGATCGTGGGCGCCCTGGGCGAAGGCAAGGCACAGCACGGCCGACAGCGGGTCGCGCGCCATTGAGGCCAGCCCAAAGCCGGCGGCCGCCAGCACAAACGCGAACACGCCAATCGCCCGGCGGGACCACTTCAGGTTACCGGTCCGGCGAATCAGCCAGTCGGACACCACGCCGCCCGCCAGACAGCCCGCCGCTCCGAACCCCAGCGGCAGCGCCGCATACAGGCCGGACTTCTCCAGCGTCAGCCCGTGGTCCTGCATGAGAAACGTCGGCAGCCAGGTCACAAAAAAGAAGAAGCCGTAGGCCGAGCAGAAGTACATCCAAAACAGCGCCCAGAGGTTGCCGCTGGTACAGATCCGCCGCCAGGGTCGGCTCGCGGCGGGCCGCGGCGGTGCGGCGTCCCGGCGGATGGCCGCCAACTCGGCAGCGGTAACCGAAGGATGATCCGCCGGGTCGTCGCGAAACCACGGCCGGAAGACCACGCACCAGACGAGGCCGGTGAGGCCGAATACGCCGAAGGTCAGCCTCCAGCCGATGACCGCGATCAGCCATGCCGCCAGCGGCGGCGCCACCGAACCGCCGATGCGCGCCCCCATCCACATCACGCCGTTGGCCCGGGCGCGCTCGCTCCGCGGAAACCAACGGGCCAGCGCCCGGGACAGGTTCGGAAAGGCGCCGGCTTCGGCCGCCCCGAAGACGAACCGCGTCGCCAGCAGCGCCCAGTAGCCGCGGACCATGCCGGTAAGGATCGTGAAGATCGACCAGCAGGCGACGATGCGCGTGAGCACCTTCCGCTGGCCGATGCGGTCGCCGAGCCAGCCGCCCGGAATCTCGAAGATCGCGTAGGCGAGGGCGAAGACGCCAAAAGCATAACCCATCTGCATCGCCGAAAGACCCAGTTCACGCGACATCTCCGGCGCGGCGACGGCGATGCACACGCGGTCCAGATACGTGATGACCGACATCAAGAACGCGAGGACCAGAAACCAGTAACGAGCCATCCGGTCCTTGAGCTAGGAAAGCAGGTTCTTGAGTGCGGGGCCCAGCTCAGGAAACCGGAACTGATAGCCCGCCGCCTCGGCGGCGCGCGGCAGCACGCGCTGGCTGGCCAGCAGTACCTCCGCCATCTCGCCGAACAGGATCTTCAGGGCGGTTTCGGGAACCGTGAACAGCGCCGGGCGTCGAAGGGTTCGGGCCAGCACACGAGTGAACTCGGCGTTGCGCACCGGATTGGGCGAGGTGGCGTTGACCGCTCCGCGCAGCGCTGGGGTCCCGAGAGCGAAACGCATCAGGCCCGCTACATCGTCCCAATGGACCCACGACATCCACTGGCGTCCCGTCCCCAACCGGCCGCCGGCGAACATCTTGAACGGCGGCAACATCTGCGCCAGCGCGCCCCCGCCCACACCGAGCACGACGCCGATGCGCACCTTCACCACGCGGATGCCGGCCGCCTCCGCCCGGTCGGCCTGCGCTTCCCACTCGCGGCAGACCTCGGCCAGGAAGCCGGTCCCAGCCGGCGAGGATTCGGTGAGTACCTCCTCCCCGCCCTCGCCGTAATACCCGATGGCGGAGGCGCAGATCAGCGCCTGCGGCGGCTGCGGCAGCTTCAGCAACGCATCGACCAGCCGCCGCGTGCCCTCGACACGGCTGTCGCGGATGCGCCGCTTGGCGTCGGCCGTCCACCGCTGCGCCACCGGCTCACCGGCGAGGTGGATGATCGCCCCGGCGTCCGACAGAGCGTCCTGCGGGGGCTCGCCGACGGCCGCATCCCACAGGGAGAACTGAATCTCAGGCGGCACGCCGGTGCGCGGTGACCGCCCAAGGATCCGCACGCTGTGGCCCTCTTCGATTAGCAGCGGAACCAGACGTCGGCCGATGAAACCCGTGCCGCCGGTCACCGTGACGTGCATCTCCGTGCCCTATTGTATGCGATACGGGTCTTGGCCGGTTCGCTCAAGCGCCTCGATCTCGCCAATGTAAGCGCCGACGTCCGTCTTGCGCCTCATCCCGTCCAGGGACATATAGCGCACTCGGCCGAAGATGGGGCGCTCGCGCCACGGCCGGTCATGAAGGCCGAAGCACCAGAGAATGTTCGTGTAGGTGTTGGGGTCACGGCCGTCGAGGGCGTAACGGTCATGCAAATAGATCATCGTCTCCAGAGCCTCCTGGCAAGACGCGGACCACTCGATGATCTTCTTGCCCCAGTACATGCGGTAGTAGCCGTGGATCTTGCCGCGGAGCAGCATCTCTTTCTGCGCGGCGTTCCAGAGCTCGTCGCGGGTGCGGGCGTATTCGAACTCCTCGCGGCTGTAGCACGGCGATCGCTTGTCACCGGCGTGCTTGCGCAGGGTCTTTGCGGCCCAGTCAGGCAGGTTGTCGAGGCTCTGCGGATTCTCCGAGAACCGGGCGAAGTTGAAGGCCAGCGCGCGCCGCACGATGAGCTGTTCGAGGAATCCATCGGTGGGGAGAGCGTGCGCGCGCCCGTAGCTCAAAGTCGCCAGCGCGATTTCGAGCGACGAGATGTAGCCGAAGCGAAGATACGGACTGAGGTTGGAGGTGGCATGCGCCGAAGGCTCGTTGCGGAGGCGGTCGTAGCGGCGGAGGTCGTTTTCCAGGAAGTGTTCGAGCTGGCGCAACGCCTGCCGGCGGCCTCCCCGCCAGGCGGTGGAGGGCCGGACCGAGTGGTCGATGTCGCAGCAAGAGACGATGGCCGGAATGTTCGACGGCTCGACCCGGAGGTGGAAGCCCGGCACGGGGCCCGTGTACCGGCGGCGGAGTTCGATCTCGGGGACGGGCTGCAAGCACTCCGGCAGCATCCGGTGGATCTTCGGACGGATGGTGTAGGCGGCGTACTCGCGCTTGATCATCCGGCTCATGGGCACGACGCAGCTCGAATCGACGGCGTAATAGGGGATGTCGAGTTTGGCGGGCACGCGGGCGTTGTGCTGCGCCGTCAGCGAGGTCGGGTAGTCGTCGGTGACCACGGCCGCGGCATCGCGGGCCAGGCGGTAGAGCACGTCGTTCGGATCGGACTTCGTCCGCCGCAGATAAAATACATAGCCGGCGCCGAGCTGTTTGAAACGGCGCTCGTTCTCCGGCACCCCTTCCAGCACGAAGGTGTGCAGCCGGTCGTTCGCGTAAGGGTAGAAGCTGGTCAGGGCTTCGTAGCACAGCACCGGCAGGCCCAGCCGGTTGGCAAGGCCGGCCGCGTACGCGAACCCGTGGTTGGAGTCGGCCCGCCGGTTGGCTTGCGCCCAGTAGAGGACGTAAGCGGCGCCGGCGCGCTCCTGCCGGTCGTTCAGCTTCCGAACCCTGTCTTTCATGGCTGACATTGCGATGCCGGCGCGGGCCCTGCGGCTACAATATTATCCATACGTCATGCGCGCCTGGAACCGGGCCAAGCTGCTCTGGGGTTATCTCCGGCGGCGGGAGATGCTGGGCGGCCTTCCGGTCGAATACATCGTCGAGACCACGGCCAAATGCAACCTCTATTGCCCGATGTGTCCTCGGGAGACGCATCCGCAACCGAAAGAGGACATGACGGAGGAGATCTTTGACCGGCTGGTACGGGAGACGGGCCGCAGCGCCGAGCACATGATGCTGATCGGGCTCGGCGAGCCGTTCCTGGACCCGAAGATTTTCGACCGCATCGAGCGCTGTCACCGCCACGGCATCTCGACGCTGCTTTCCACCAACGGCACGCTGCTCGATGAGCCGACCGCGGCCCGGCTGCTGGAAACGCCGCTCGAGCACATCACGCTGAGCTTCGACGGGGCCTCAAAGCAGACCTTCGAGTACTACCGCAAGGGCGCCCGGTTTGAAAAAGTGCGGGACAACTTCATCCGCTTCGCTCGCATGAAGAAGCAGCGGCGCGCCCGCATGCAGGTGGTGGTGCAGATGGTGCTGCTGGACGGCAACGCTCACGAGGCGGACGAGTTCCGGCGCTTCTGGTCCGCCGTGCCGGGCGTGGATCAGGTGCGCCTCAAGCAAGACGAAACCAAGGAGCTTCAGCCCCAGGCGGGCCACGACGCCGCCGACTGGAAGCATCCCTGCCACTACCTGTGGCGCGGGCCGATCTACGTCAAGCACAACGGCGACGTCTACCCCTGCTGCCAGAGCTATATGCTCGACGGCCGGCCGCTGGGCCGCATCGGCGAACGCCCGCTGGAGCAGCTCTGGAACTCTGAAGAGATCCGCCGTATGCGCCGGCTCCACGCGGCCGGGCGCGCCGGCGAGATTGACGTCTGCGCCCGGTGCCTGACGACCATTCCCCATCCGGCGCTGGTCCTCGGCAGCCTCGTGCTTCACGGGCGCTTCGTCCGCCGGCTCCTGCCGGCGGTCGAGCGCCTGGCTTACGTCTCGAAGCTACCCAGACGCCTGCTCGTTCCGCCGAGACGCGTCCGTACCGACTCGGAATTGGTCCAGATCGAAACCTCAGTCGGCCGGCGGAACCGGGGCTGACAGGCCGGTCGAGGAAGCCGTCAGCGGATTGGGCAGGTTGCGCTCGGCATAGTAGCCGGGCTGAACGCGCTCGACAATCTGGGCCACCGGGCGCTCGAGAACGTCGAAGAATGGCTTCGGATACAGCCCGATCCAGAACGCCCACACCAGCAGCGGCGTGAAGTAGGCGATCTCACGCAGGTTCAGGTCGCTCAGCCGCAGGTTCTTCTCGGCCGGCTCGCCCAGCATCGTGCGCTGGAACAGCCAGATCAGGTACGCCGCCCCAAGCGCGATGCCCGCCACGCAGGCAAAGGCCCAACTGAAGGCGATTTCATAGACGCCCTTCAAAACCGTGATCTCGCCGATAAACCCATTCAGGCCCGGCATCCCCATCGAGCTCAGCGCAGCGATCAGGAACACGATCGTGAACACCGGCATGGGCCGCCACAGCCCGCCATACTCGGCGATCATCCGGCTGTGGCGGCGCTCGTAGACAATGCCGACGATCAGAAAGAGCATCCCCGTCGAGATGCCATGGTTGATCTGCTGGAGGATCGACCCCGCGATGCCGTCCGGATTCAGCGCGAACGTGCCCAGCGTCACGAAACCCATGTGGCTGACCGAGGAGTAGGCCACGAGCTTCTTCCAGTCCTTCTGCATCAGACAGACCAGGGCCCCGTACACGATGGCCACGATGGATAGCGCGGCGACAACCCCGATCACCACGGGATCCTTGGCCGCGTCCGGTAGCAGCGGCAGCGAGAAGCGCAGAAAACCGTACGTGCCCATCTTCAGCAGGATGGCCGCCAGGATGACCGAGCCGGCTGTCGGCGCCTCGGTGTGGGCGTCCGGCAGCCAGGTGTGGAAGGGAAACATGGGCACCTTGACGGCGAAGCCGACAAAGAAGGCCCAGAAGATCCACCACTGTACCTCGGGCGTCAGGTTCGTCTGCATGAGCTGGGTGATGTCGAACGTGTAGACGCCGAACTGGCGGGCGTGCTCGAAGTACAGCCCCAGGATGCCCAGCAGCAGCAGCACCGAGCCGGCCAACGTGTAAACGACGAACTTGATCGCCGAGTACACGCGCCGCGGCCCGCCCCAGATGGCGATGATGAAGTACATCGGCACCAGCACCAGCTCCCAGAACAGGAAGAACAGGAAGAAGTCCAGCGCCATGAACACGCCGAGCATGGCCACCTGCAACAGCAAAAAATGGGCGTAATACTCCTTCAGGCGGTGTTCGATCACCCGCCAGCTCGACAGGATCGACAGGAAACCCAGCAGGCCGGTCAGCACCACCAGCAACAGCCCGAAGCCGTCGATGCCGAGATGATACGACGCGCCGATCGACGGGATCCACTCCGCCTTCTCAACGAACTGGAAGTCCTGGCTGCGGTCGAAGTGAACCACCAGCGGCAGGCAGACCAGGAAGCCGATGAACGACGCGACGTTGGCCCAGATCTTGATGGCCCGCTGTTTGGAGGAAGGGATCAGCAGCAGAATGATCAGCCCGGCCAGCGGGGTCCACAGCACAACCGACAGCAGGTGGTCCATGAGATCAGCTTCGAGAATCCCCTATTGTAATGAACGCCGCCCAGCCGGGCAATTCAAATGGGCGACCGCCCAAACGGGGCTCACGCAGGGTGGAACGCCCAACCCGGCCCCCCGGCCCCGGCCGTTGCTACAATCGTTACGACATGGACAAGCAGACCGTTCTCTCTTTTATCCGCGACGTCGGCATCGTTCCCGTCGTCCGGACCTCCAGCGCGGAGAGCGCTGTCAAGGCCATCGAGGCCATCTATGCCGGCGGCATCCGGGCGGCCGAAATCACTATGACCGTACCTGGGGCCGTCCAGGCGCTGGAAAGGGTCGCCGACCAGTTCGGCGACAAAATCGTCCTTGGCGCCGGCACCGTCTTGGACGCTGAGAGCGCCCGCATCTGCATGCTGGCGGGAGCCGAATTCTTCGTCACCCCCAGCCTGAAACTTTCCACCGTCGAAATGGTGAAACGCTACGGCAAGGTCATGATGCCCGGGGCGCTGACGCCCACCGAGGTGCTGACCGCCTGGGAGCACGGCGCCGACATCGTGAAGGTTTTTCCGTGCGGCAACGTGGGCGGCCCCAAGTATATCAAGGCACTCAAGGCCCCGTTCCCGCAGATCGAGATGATCCCCACCGGCGGAGTGAACTTGCAAACGGCGGGCGAGTTTCTCAAAGCCGGCGCCTGCGCCGTCGCCGTGGGCGCCGAGCTGGTTGATTCCCAGACCATCAAAGAGGGCAAGTTTGAGGTCTTCACCCAGCGGGCCAAGGCGTTCCTGGAGGTGATCGCCAAGGCGCGCGAAGAGATGAAACAAGCCGCCTAGGTTGCACCGGGAAGAGGCGCGCGATGGCTATTAGCACGGAGCTCCTGGACCTGCTCGTCTGCCCTCTGTGCAAGGTCCCCGTGCGCCTCAAGGACGACGACAACGCCCTGCTGTGCCCCTCGTGCCGGCGCCTCTATCCGATCCGCGATGACATCCCCGTCATGCTCATCGACGAGGCCCGGCTGGAGGAATAGCGGCCGCGGTTATGCCCACCATCCTCGAGCAGGTTCCCGAGGCCGGACGGGTGCTCGTGATCCGGCTCCGCTCGCTCGGCGATTGCGTGCTGACAACCCCGGCGCTGGCCCTGCTGCGATCGGCGCGCCCGGATCTGAAAGTCTGCGTCGTGGTCGAGGACCGCTTCGCCCCGATCTTTCAGGGCAATCCCGACGTCGATGAATTGGCGCCGCCCACCATCGCCGACGTCATGCGCTGGCGCGCCGACCTCTGCCTCAACCTGCACGGCGGCACCCGCAGCCTTGGACTCACCGCCGCCTCCGGCGCCCGGTTTCGCGCCGGCTTTGCCCACTTCCGTGCGCCGGCAGTCTATAATGTACGCATCCCGACGGCCCAGGAGATTTTGGGCGTGGATCGCACGGTCCACACCGCCGAACATCTGGCGGCGGCGGTCTTTTATCTGGGCGTGCCTGTGCAAGAGATCCCGCGAGCCCGCTTGTTCGTCCAACGCCGCGATCCGCCCCGGCCATACGCCGTCCTGCACCCGCTCGCCTCGGCCCCCGACAAGACGTGGCCCGCAGAGCGTTTCCTGGCCGTGGCTGACCATCTGCGGCGCAATGCCGGTCTCGAACCCGTCTTTATTGCCGGCGCCGGAGAGAGTTTGGCGCCGTTTACCCGCTATCGGTCACTCGTCGGCGCTCCGCTGGCTCAGGTCAAGCACCTGATGGCCGGCGCCAGCCTGTTCGTCGGCAACGACAGCGGCCCGGCGCATATGGCAGCCGCCTTCGGCATCCCGACCGTGGTCGTTTTCGGCAACTCCAACCCGCAGATCTGGGGGCCATGGAAGACGGAATCGGCCGTGCTGTCGGCCCCCGCCGGCATCAGCGCCGTCCCGACCGAGACCGTCATCGAAGCCGTGGAGAAACTACGGTGCCGGGTATGAAGGAACTGTTCCGGCTCCTCCGCTTCGTCCGCCCTTACACCCTGCCGCTGTTGGCGTCGGTGATCTTTATGGCCGTCGCCGGCGCCGCCCATGCGATGATCGCCGTGCTCGTGCGGCCCGTCCTGGACCGCGTGCTCGAGCCCGCCTCGCCGGAGGCGCCGGTACTGTTATTCACCTTCCTCGGCCACCCCGTCTACCTCGATCAGCTCGTCCCGCCCCAAATCCACAACGTTTGGACGATGGTCGCCTTCGGCATCCTCGCCGTTTTCCTTACCAAGGGCCTCTGTGACTATCTCGGCAACTATGTCGTTAACTACGTCGGCTATTCGGCGATCACCGACCTGCGCCAACGCGCCTTCGACCACGTGCTCGGCCAGGACATGCACTTTTTCGAGAGCCACTCGACCGGACGGCTGATGTCGTCGATGATGATCGACATCGACAAGATCCAGGTGGCCACCTCTCACATCCTGGCCGACTTCCTGCGCCAGTCCTTCACCACCATCTGCCTGCTTTACGTGATCCTGCATACGGACTGGAAGCTCTCCCTCGTCAGCCTCAGCGTCCTGCCCATCGTCGTCATCCCCACCCTCCGCATCGGCCGGCGCATCCGCCGCACGACCCGCACGGCGCAGGACCACGCCGCCGACCTGAATCAGATCCTTCAGGAGACCCTCAGCGGCCACCACGTCGTCAAGTCCTTCCACAGCGAGCGCCACGAATCGAACCGCTTCCGCCGCGCCGCCCAGCGCTTTCGCTCAGCCAGTCTGCGCTACGTCGCCCAGCAGGCGCTGGCTACGCCGCTGATCGAGTTCTTCGGCGCGCTCACCATCGTCGGCTTGCTCACCTACGCCCGCGAACAGATCAAGGCGGGCGCCATGACCAGCGGCGAGTTCATGACCTTCGTCGTGGCCTTGCTCATGCTCTATGAGCCCGTGAAGCGCCTGGCCGGCATCCACAACATCTTCCAGCAGGCTCTGGGTGCTTCGCAGCGCGTCTTCGAGTACCTGGACACCCGCCGCCGGATTACGGACCGCCCCGGCGCCGTCGAGCTGGGATCGTTCCGCCACGCCATCGAGTTCGCCGACGTCAGCTTCCACTATCCCAACTCGCCCGATGGCTTCGCCCTCCGGGGCGTGAACCTCGAAATCAAGTACGGCCAGGTGGTCGCCCTGGTCGGCCCCAGCGGCGCCGGCAAAACCACCCTGGCCAATCTCCTCCCCCGGTTCTACGAACCTTCGCAAGGCGCCATCCGCATTGACGGGCGCGATATCCGCGACCTGAAGCTGGAGAGCCTCCGCCGCAACATCGGCATCGTCGCCCAGGACACCTTCCTGTTTAACGACACCGTGGCCAACAACATCCGCTACGGCCGCCACGGCGCTACCGACGAGGAGGTCCGGCAGGCCGCCCGCGACGCCCTGGCCGAGGAGTTCATTCTCGCCCTGCCGGAAGGCTATGACACCATCATCGGCGAGCGCGGCCTCAAGCTCAGCGGCGGCCAGCGCCAGCGCATCGCCATTGCCCGCGCACTCCTGAAGAACGCCCCCATCCTCATCCTCGATGAAGCGACGTCCCACCTGGACACGGCCTCCGAGCTGCTCGTTCAGCAAGCGCTGTTGAACCTGATGCAGGATCGCACCGTCCTGGTCATCGCCCACCGGCTCTCTACCATCCGCCGCGCCGACAAGATCGTCGTGCTGGACGCCGGCAGAATCTCCGAGGTGGGCACGCACGAGGAGCTGGTCTCCCGGGGAGGCATCTATCAGCGGCTCCACGAACTCCAGTATCTGGATGCCGGCCGGCTGGTGAATCCATGAGCGCCACACCGAATGCGATCCGCAGTATGACCGGCTTCGCCCGCGTGCGCCGCCAGACCCCAAACGGGGAGCTCGTGGTCAGTATCAAGGCCGTCAACCACCGGGGGCTGGATCTGCGGTTCCACCTGGACCCCGACTTGGAGCCGTTCGAGAATGCGCTGCGGGTGCGCGCCGCCAAGCGCCTGGCGCGCGGCCACGTCGACGTGCGCATCACCTGGAGCGCGGCCCCGGGCGCCGCGGGGCTGAGCCTCAACCGCCCCCTCTTTGAGGCCTATCTCGCCGCCTTCGACCAAGCCGCCGCCCTGAGCGGAACGCAGGCCCAGCTGGATCTGAACGCCGCCCTGCGCGTGCCCGGTATGCTCGCCGAACCCTCCGAACAGGCCCTGGGAGCCGACTTCGAGCCCTTACTCACCGCAGCCCTCGACGAGGCGCTCAACGAGCTGATCGCCTTCCGCGAGCGCGAAGGGGCGCAACTGGCCGCCGAGATCCGCCGGCGCCTCGACGCCATTAGCGCCGGCGCGCTGCGGGCCGAGCAGATCCGCTCCCGCGCCCTTCCCGCCTTTCAGGCTCGCCTCAGCCAACGCCTTCGTGAGTTGCTCGACGGCGCCGGCATCGAGCCCCAGCGGCTGGCGCAGGAAGCGGCCATCCTGGCCGATCGCTGCGATATCGGCGAGGAGCTCGCACGGCTCAAGATCCACGCCGCCCAGCTCGCCGAAATCCTCGACGCCGGCGGCGAGCTCGGCAAGCGCATGGACTTTCTGCTTCAGGAGATGCACCGGGAAACCAACACCATCCTGTCCAAATCCAACGGTATCGGCGAGCAGGGCCTCGAGATCACCGACCTGGCCCTGGCCATCAAGTCCGATATCGAGAAGATTCGCGAACAGGCGTTGAATCTGGAATGACCACCCTCTTCATCATTTCGGCGCCCTCCGGCTCCGGCAAATCGACCTTGCTCCGCCGCGTGCTGGCCCAGGACGGTAAGCTCGTCTTTTCCATCTCCTACACCACCCGTCCCCCGCGCGGCAAAGAAGTCCACGGCAAGGACTACTTCTTTGTGTCCCGCCAGGAGTTCCAGCAGCACGTCGCCCGCGAAGAATTCCTCGAGTGGGCCGAGGTCTTCGGCCACTACTACGGGACCCACCGCCGTTTTTTGGAACAGGCCGTCGCCGAGGGCAAGGATTTGGTGCTCGACATCGACGTCCAAGGTGCGCGACAATTAAAAAGTAAGTATCCGGACGCCGTTAGTGTCTTCATCCTGGCGCCTTCCCGCGACATCCTGGAGCAGCGCCTCAGAGCCCGCTCGGAGGATTCCGACGAGGTCATCGAGCGCCGCTTGCGGAAGGCCGCCGAAGAAATCAGGAACTGTCACGATTACGACTACATCCTCGTCAACCGCGACGTCGAGCAGGCCACCGATGCCTTGGCCGGCATCTTCAAGGCCGAACGGCTACGCCGGTCGCGGATGGAAAGCGAGATCCGACCGATCCTGGAAGCCTTCGAGCGCTCCGGATGAATCCCGGCCACCTGAGGACTGAACAGTGAACATGGATCTGGGTACGAGAGCCCCAAAATACGTAATTCCGGATGACCCGGAACAGAGCACCTATCGGTTTATCATTGTCGCGGCCAAGCGCGCCCGGCAATTGCAGGGCGGCGCCCGGCCGTTCCTGCCCGGCACGTCGAGGAGACCGACCGTCACGGCGATGGAGGAAGTCCGCCGGGGCCTGGTCAAGTACTACGATGACAGGCGGGACCGCGGGGACAAGCCGGAAGCCCCTGAGGAGAACATCTAAGCCATGAACATTGCACTCGGCGTGGGAGGCGGTATCGCCGCTTACAAGAGTGCGGAACTGGCCAGAATATTGCTCGAACGCGGCGCCGCCGTTCAGGTCATCATGACCGCCGCGGCGCAGCAGTTCGTGCGCCCGCTCACCTTCGCCGCTCTCACCGGCCGGAAGGTGATCACCGACCTGTTCGCCTCCGGCAGCGCCGAAGAAACCTTGGCCAGCGCCATCGAGCATATCCGGGTCGCGCAAGAGCATGACGCGCTGGTCGTCGCCCCGGCCACCGCCGATCTGCTGGCGAAGTTCGCCCACGGGCTGGCAAGCGATTTTTTAAGCACCCTCTACCTGGCCTTCGCCGGACCCGTCGTGCTGGCCCCGGCAATGAACACCAACATGTGGCGCCACGCCGCCACTCAGGCCAACGTGGAAAACCTGCGCCGCCGCGGACATCGCTTCGTCGGACCCGACGAAGGTTCCCTGGCCTGCGGCATGACCGGGCCGGGCCGGATGGCCGAGCCCACCGCCATCGCCGACGCCGTGCTCGCCGTGGCGAACCGTCGCACCGACCTGGAAGGCGAAACCGTCCTCGTGACGGCAGGCCCCACCCAGGAGCCTCTGGATCCGGTCCGGTTCATCTCCAACCGCTCGAGCGGAAAGATGGGCTATGCGATCGCTGCCGCGGCCGCCGCGCGGGGCGCCCGGGTCATTCTGATTTCCGGACCCGTCGCCCTTCCCCAGCCGCCCGGTGTCCAACTCATCCGCGTGCGGACCGCGAATGAAATGCGCCAGGCCGTCCTGGACCACCTCAGCCAAGCCACCATCATCGTCAAGGCGGCGGCCGTGGCTGACTACCACCTCGCCCAGGTGCCCGACCGCAAGATGAAGAAGACCGCTGCCCGCCTGTCGCTGGAGCTGGACCCGACGCCGGATATCCTCGCCGAAGTGGGCCAGAAGAAGGGCGACTGCCTGCTGATCGGCTTTGCCGCCGAAACCGAGAACCTCGTGCCGGAGGCCCGGCGGAAGTTGGCCTCCAAAAACTGCGACATGGTCGTGGCCAACTGGGTCGGCGGCCAGGCGAGCGGCTTCGAATCCGACGACAATGAGGTTACTTTGGTGCTGCGTACGGGCGAGACCGTCCAGCTCCCCCGCGCTTCGAAGGCCGAGATTGCCGACCGCATTTTCGATCACGCGCTGAAGCTCCGGCTCGCGCTCCACGCCGCCCAATGAACCCGGACCTCCTGCGGCTCTATCTGGCCTTCTACCGCGACCTGGGCATCAGGACCCTTTATCGCCGCGGCCGTCCTCGTCTGCCCGGCTTCGCCGCCGGCCACGCTCAGCTTCAACCCGCCGCCCATCAGTCAAATGACACGCCGCCGCCGGCCGCTGCTCCGGAATCGATGGCCCTGCCGGGCCTGTTGCCGGGCTGGGTCCCCGACGGTGACACGATGGACCGCATCCGGGCCGACCTCGGAGACTGCCGCCGCTGCCGGCTGCACCAAAGCCGCACCCACATCGTCTTCGGCGTCGGCAGCGAGAATACCAGGCTCGTCTTCGTCGGTGAAGGCCCCGGCGCCGACGAAGACGCGCAGGGCATCCCTTTCGTCGGCCGCGCCGGCCAACTGCTCACCCAGATGATCGAGAACACGGCCCGCAAAGAAGGGATACCCCTCACCCGCGGCGACGTCTATATCTGCAACGTCGTCAAGTGCCGGCCCCCGGACAACCGCACCCCACTGCCGGATGAAATGGAAACCTGCGGGCAGTTCCTGTTCCGCCAGTTGATGGTCATTCGCCCGGCCGCCATCGTCGCCCTGGGAGGCACCGCCGCCAGGGCGCTGCTCGGCAGCAAGGAGGGCGTGACTCGGCTCCGCGGCAAGTGGCATCGCTGGAACGGGATTCCGGTGATGGTCACCTACCACCCTTCCTACCTCCTCCGGCCCTACAATCAAAACGCCAAGCGGGAAGCTTGGGAAGATCTCAAAAAGGTGTTCCACTTCGTCTATGACTGAGGCTTCCCCCCGCCGCGGTTGGTTTCTGACCTTCGAGGGTCTTGACGGCAGCGGCAAGACCACCCAGATGCACTTGCTGGCCGGCCGCCTGCGTTCGCTGGGGTATGAGGTCGTCGAGACCGTTGAACCGGGCGGCACCGCCATCGGGGCCCAAATCCGCCGGATCCTGCTCGACGCCGCCAACCACGCCATGGCCCCGACCACCGAGCTGCTGCTGTACTTCGCCTCCCGCGCGCAAAACGTCGAAGAGTGCATCCGCCCGGCCCTCGAACAGGGCCGGATCGTCATCTCCGACCGCTTCACCGATTCCACCGTCGTCTATCAGGGCCTGGCGCGCGGCCTCGGCGAAGAAGTTGTCGCGGAGCTGCACCGGATCGCTTGCGGCGGCCTCCGTCCCGACTTGACCATCTACATCGACATCGATCCCCACCCCGGCCTGGCGCGCGCCCGCAGGCGAAACCAGACGCTCGACGGCGACCAGGCGGTCCAGACGCGCATGGATGAGCAGTCCATCGAGTTCTACCGCAAGGTGCGCCGGGGCTATCAGACGCTGGCCGCCCGGGAGCCTAATCGATTCCTGGTCGTGGACGGGCGCCGAGACATCGACGCCGTAGCCGCCGATGTCTGGGCCGGCGTCCAGGCGGCCCTGAGCGACGCCCGTGTTTGAGGACTTCATCGGCAACCGGCCGGTCACCGCCGCGCTGGCTCAGATGATCGCGCAGAACCGCCTGCCTCATACCCTGCTGTTTCACGGACCGGAAGGCGTCGGCAAAGCCACGCTCGGCCGCCGGCTGGCGGCCGCGCTGCTGGGCGACAAGGCCAAAATCGAGCAGGATGACCTCAGCCTCCCCGAAAACCAGGAGCGGCTGGCCGAACGTGAGAAGCTCCCTTCCGACAAACGCGCCGAAGATCCGTTGCTGTTTTGCACCCACCCCGACTTCCTGACCTTCCCCCCGGACGGGCCCCTGCGCCAGATCTCGATCGGCCAAATGCGCCTGCTCAAGGAACAGGCCCAGTTCAAACCCCTCAAAGGCGCCCGCCGCGTGTTCCTGATCGACCGGCTCGATCGGGCCAACGAGCAGGCCGCCAATTCGCTCCTCAAGACGCTCGAAGAGCCGCCCGAACACCTCACCCTCGTGCTGACGGCCGAAAACGTCTATGATCTGCTGCCCACCATCCGCTCGCGCTCGGTGATGTTTCACCTCACGCCGCTGGCCCCGGATGAGATGCGCCGGTTCGTCCAGGCGCGACAGCTCGATCAGCCGGAACGCCGCGTGGCGCTGGCCAACGGAAGCCCCGGCCTGGCGGCGTCGCTCGACCTGGCGTCCTATGACCGCCGGCGCGACGCCATGCTCGAGCTGCTCCGCGCCGCCTCCCGCCAGGCGCGCTTCAGCCCCTGGGCGGCGCATGCCGAGCGCTTGGCCACCGACCGCTCCGACAAGCTCGAGGACTTCCTGTCGGTGCTGTACCTGCTCCTCGAAGACATTCTGCTGCTCCAGCAGGGACGGCGGCAGCTCCGCAACGCCGACATCCAGGACCAACTCGAACCCTTGGCCCGCACCGTCAGCTTCGACTGGCTCCAGCGCGCCGTGCGGCGCGTCGACGAACTTCTGTGGATGGCGCGACGCAGCATCCAGAAGGGAATCGCACTGGATGCCCTCGTGCTCGAGCTGCGGGGATGAGGGGATCAGCGAGACGTCACCCGGCCACCACCGATGGCCCCGGCGTCCGACTAGGTGATTTCCCTCCCGCCGCCGCCCCCGTTTCCCCTATCTTTCGCCGCCGGCCCCCGGCCGATCCCCAAGCAGATGATCTATCGCCGCGCCCGGCGCCGCTCCTCCCACGCCGCCGGCTTCTACCGCTTCGAAGACGAGCACCGCCGCAGCCTCCACGGCTTCGGCGACGGAGACTTCGTCCGCCTCCGCGATGAGTTCGGCAACGTCTGGCACGGCCAGGCCGAATACGACGACCAGGGCGCCGTCCGCTTCCTGTTCCGAGACGCCGCCGGAAAGCGTATCTCCGGCATCACCGACGCCCACGGCATCCTGCTCCGCGACGAAAACGGCAACACCTGGCGGGGCTACGTCGACTGAGCCCGCCCGCCCATCGCCTTCCGGCCGCTCCGGCTCGCAGTATGATAGGTATTCCCGTTCATCATGCCCCCGAACCAGCAGATGCGCTACCGCGATGCCGGGGTGGACATCGACGAGGCCGGCCAAGCCGTCGCCCGCATCAAGAAGCTGGCACAACAGACCTTCACCCGGGGCGTTCTGACCTCGATCGGCAGCTTCGGCGCCGGCTTTCGCCTCAGCGGGTTCAACGATCCCGTCCTGGTCAGCTCCGCCGACGGCGTGGGCACCAAGCTCAAGATTGCCTTTGTTACCGGCCGCCACGACACCGTCGGCGAGGACTTGGTCAACCATTGCGTCAACGACATCATGGTTCAGGGGGCTGCACCGCTGTTTTTCCTCGACTACTTCGCGGCCGGCAGGCTGGCCGCCCCGGTCGCCGAGCAGGTCGTCGCCGGCATCGCTCGGGGTTGCAAGGCCAATGGCTGCGCTCTGATCGGAGGCGAAACCGCCGAGATGCCCGGCCTGTACGCGCCCGGCGAATACGACCTGGCCGGCTTCATTGTCGGCGCGGTCGAGCGGGACCGGCTCCTCACCGGGGCCGGCATACGCGCCGGTGATGTGCTCATCGGGTTGCCCTCGAGCGGCCTCCACACCAACGGCTACTCGCTGGCGCGAAAGCTGCTGTTCGAGCGGGCCGGCTACTCGCCCGAGACCTACCTCCCCGACCTCGGCTGCACCCTGGCCGATGAGCTGCTCCGCGTGCATCGCAGCTACGCCCATGCCCTCAAACCCCTGCTGCGCGCCGGCTTGATCAACGGCGCCGCTCACATTACCGGCGGCGGCATCACCGACAACCTCCCGCGCATCCTGCCCGCCGGCCTCGGCGCGCGCATCGACACGGCCGCCTGGAGCGAGCCCCCGATTTTCCGCATCCTCAAGAAGCTCGGCAGCATCCCGGAGGACGACTACCGGCGGACCTTCAACCTGGGCGTCGGCATGATTCTGGCCGTCAGCCCGGAAAAGCTGACCCGCGTCGAAAGAACGCTGCGCCGGGCCCGGGAGCCGTTCTGGCGCATCGGCCACGTCGTCAAGCTCCGCAGGACCGCCGCAAACCGGGTGATTTACCAATGAAACGACTTGGCATTCTCCTCTCCGGGCGCGGGTCGAATTTCGAAGCCATCGCCAATAATGTCGAGGCCGGCATTATCCCGGCCACCATCGCCGTCGTCATCTCCAACCGGCCGGAGGCCCGCGGCCTGGAAATCGCCCGCCGGCGCGGGCTCAACGCCATCTGCATCCCTTCCAAGGGACTCGAGCGCGAAGTCTACGACCGGATGGTGGTCGAAGAACTCCGCAACCACCAGGTGGACCTTGTTTGCCTGGCCGGCTTTATGCGCCTGCTCAGCGCCTACTTCGTGCGCGAGTATCGTTTCCGGATTCTCAACATCCATCCCTCCCTTCTGCCCGCATTCCCCGGCCTGGATGCCCAGCATCAGGCCCTCGAACACGGCGTCAAGGTCAGCGGCTGCACCGTGCACTTCGTCGATGAACACCTCGACGCTGGCCCCATCATCGCCCAACGGGCCGTCCCCGTGCTCAACGACGATACCGTCGAGACGCTGTCGGCCCGGATCCTCAACGAAGAGCACCAGCTCTACACCGAAGCCATCAACATCGTCCTCTCCGGCAAGTTCCGCATCCAAGGCCGGAGGGTCATTTTGGAGGACTAACGTCAATGAAACGCAGAAGCTTTCTTGCCGCCGCCGCTGCCGGACGCGTGTTGGGTGCCAATGACCGCATTCGCGGCGCGGTGATCGGCAGCGGCGGCCGCGGCCGCTTTCTCACGGCACAGTTCAAGGAGCTCGGCGTCGACATGGCCGCCGTCTGCGACGTCTATGCCCCCAACCTCCAGGCGGGCCTGAAAGAAGCCTCCGGCAACGCCCGCGGATACACCAATTACAAGAAGCTGCTGGAGGACAAATCGATCGACGCCGTCATCATCGCCACCCCAGACCACTGGCACGCACAGATGACCATCGATGCCGTCGAGGCCGGCAAAGATGTCTACCTCGAAAAGCCCATGGCCCACACCATCGAAGAGGGATTCGAGGTTATCAAAGCAACCCGCCGCACCCGCCGCGTCGTCCAGGTCGGCACTCAGCGCCGCAGCAGCGAGCTGTTCCAACAGGCGCGCGAGCTTATGCGCAAGGTCGGTGACGTTCGCTTGGTCAACTCCTGGTGGCTCAACCACCAGCCGTCGCTGCGTCGCCGCCCGCTCGAAGGGGAACTGGACTGGAACCAATGGCTCGGACCGGCGCCCAAGCGGGCGCTGGATCCGGTGCGGTTCTTCAACTGGTACTACTTCTGGGATTACTCCGGAGGGCTCATGGTGGGGCAGGCCGCCCACATCGTGGACGCCATCAACTGGTTCATGGACGCCTCCTTCCCGCTCGCCGTCTCGTGCGCCGCCACGCAGCCGAACCTCGAGGGCGCCGAGGTCCCGGAGACCACTTGCATGGCGATCGAGTACCCGGAGAACTTCCTGGCCGTGTTCACCTGCGGCTACAAGGCGATGCGCTACAACCCGTTTAACGATCAGCTCAAGCAGTTCCACGGCTCCGACGCCCGCCTCGACGTCGGCCGTGAGTTCTACGCGCTTTACCCAAAGAGCCTGGAAATCGACTTGAAGCCCAGCGTCGACGTGCGCCGCCCCGGAAGCTTCGGTCCGGCCACGATCGCCCACATCCGCAACTTCCTCGACTGCATCCGCTCGCGCGAAGACCCCAACGCCACCGTCGAGATGGGCCAGTGGACCAACGTCGCGCTCTGCATGGCGATGCAGTCGCTGCGCCAGGGCCGCCGCATCCAGTACGACCCGCGGTCCGGCGCCACCAAGACAGCCTAGCGCGGCCGAAAAAGGCCTTCGGGCAACCCACCCCCGCACGACCTGAAGCCTCCGGCGGCCTTTTCCACCAACCCTAGCCGCCCATCCAATCCTGCCAACTTCGCTCCCGACGACCGGCCTGTCGAATGGCCTTTGCAACCGCTCAATCGACCTCCGTCACCGTTGGCCTGCCGGCCCCGCCGCTTGGGGCGAGACCAGTTGACAGTGAGTTGCATCTGGAATATACTGCAACTGAGATGCAACTAAAGCTGCTCGTTACCCTGTCACTCATCCTGCCGGCGCTCTGCGCTGAAGCCGAGTTGGACGGCGTCGTCCTCGACCCGGCCCGCCGTCCGGTTGCAGGCGCCCGCGTTCAGGTCTTTTCTGACGTAATACTTCAAGAGATCGTGGCCGAGTCCGGGGCCGAGGGCCGCTTCTCCCTCACCCTGTCACCGGGCCGCTGGCGCTTGCACGTGGCCAGCCCCGGGTTTCGCCAGGAAGTGCGCGAGGTGGAAATTCCCACGCACGGCGCCCACCGGCTTATTGAAATCGTTTTGCAACTGGAAGAGCGCCACGACATGGTCACGGTAACTGAAACGGCCGACTACCTCGCGGCCGTCGCCACCGCCGCCAAGGCGCCCGTCCCCCTGCTCGACACCCCCCAGGCCGTCTCCGTCGTCACGGAGCGGCAGATCCGAGATCAGTCGATGCAAAGCCTGGCCGACGCAGTGCGCTACATCCCAGGCATCACGATGGCTCAGGGCGAGGGGCACCGGGACGCGCCGGTCATCCGCGGAAACGCAACCACGTCGGACTTCTTTGTGGACGGGTTTCGCGACGACGTGCAATATCTCCGCGATCTGTACAACGTGGAGCGGATCGAAGCCGTCAAGGGCGCTAATGCCCTAACCTTCGGGCGCGGCGGCGGCGGGATTATCAATCGCGTGACCAAGACGGCCAGCCTGTTCCCAATTCGCGAGATTGCGGTGCAGGGAGGTTCGTTTCACAACCGGCGACTGACGACCGATCTGGGTTATTCCGTTCGCAACAACCTTGGGCTGCGCCTGAACGGCTTGTACGAAAACTCCAGAAGTTTCCGCCACCACTGGCGGATGGAGCGGTATGGCGTGTCGCCCTCGCTGCTCTATCAGGCTTCGCCCCGCACTCAACTTCGCCTGCGGTACGAACACTTCGGCAATGATCTGACCACTGATCGCGGAATCCCGTCTTTTCAGGGCCGGCCCTCGCCGGCCCACCGGTCGGCCTTCTTTGGCGATCCCGATTTGAACTTCACCACCGTCGCCGTCCACCTCGGCGCCGCCGCAGTCGAGCACCAGCGCGGGACCTGGCACCTTCGTGTCGCCGCCCTCGCCGGCGATTACGACAAGTTCTATCAGAACATCGTGCCGGGAGCCATGGATCCCACCGGGACGCTGGTGCGGTTGACCGGATACAACAGCGGAACCGTCCGGCGCAATCTCTTCACCCAGACCGACATCACCGGCGTCGTATACACCGGAACGCTCCGCCATACCCTCCTGATCGGCTCCGAGTTCGGCCGACAGCGTTCGGATAATCTGCGCCACACGGCTTATTTCGCCGGCGGCGCTACTTCAATCCTGGCGCCGTTCGCCGCTCCGACCGTCAACGTCGACGCCCGGTTCCGGCAGAGCGCTGGCGACGCCGACAACCGTCCGGTGGCCCACATCGCCGCCGTCTTTTTCCAGGATCAGATCGAACTCAGCCGGCGGCTCCAACTCGTCGTCGGCCTGCGCTACGACCGCTTCGACATGGACTTCTTCAATCGCCGCAACCACTCCTCGTTCGGGCGGACCGACAACCTGATCTCGCCGCGGCTCGCGTTGCTGGTGAAGCCTGCCGATCGGCTTTCCTTCTACGGCAGCTATTCGGTCGCTCACCTGCCCAGTTCCGGCGACCAGTTCGCCTCACTCGATGCGACGAAGCAAGCCCTCAAGCCGGAGAAGTTCAACAACTACGAGGCCGGAATCAAGTGGCAGATCAACCGCCGGCTGACCTTCACCTCCGCGGTCTATCGCTTGGACCGGCTCAATAGCGTCGCGCCCGATCCTGACCAGCCCGGCCGCCTGGTGCAGACCGGAAGCCAGCGCACCGACGGCTTCGAGGCGAGCCTGAACGGTGTGGTAACCAGCCGGTGGAGCGTCGTGGGAGGCTACGCCTACCAGGACGCCTTCATCTCCAGCCGGACCGCGGCGGCGATGCCCGGACAGCAAGTCGCCATCGTGCCCCGAAACAGCCTCTCGCTCTGGAACCGTGTGAAACTGCTCCCTCGCCTGAGCGCCGGTTTGGGGCTGATCCACCAGGACGAAATGTTTGCCGGCATTGATAACCAAGTGATCCTGCCCTCGTTTACCCGGCTGGACGCAGCGCTGTTCTACGATCTCGCGGAGCGGATCCGCCTGCAGGTGAACGTGGAGAATTTGACGAACACAACCTATTACCCGACCGCCCATAACAACAACAACATCCTGCCTGGCGGCCCTTTGGCGTTACGGGCCGGGCTGGTGTTCCGCTTCTGAAATGGGTGCGTCAGACGGCGCTGCGTCCGGCCTCGGCGCCGGACCTGCGCCCCCGTCACCCCCGGACGAAACGCCGCCCCCAAACTGCGGCGCGGCCGCGATCACCAATGTCCCCAACTTCCTCGACCAAATCCGCTCTCGCGAGGCCCGCAACGCCACCGTCGAGGTGGGCCGGCGCACCCACGCCGTGCGCGGCATGGTGATGCAGTCGCTGTACCAGGGCCGCCGCATCGAGTACGATCCGCCGACCGGCGCCACAAAAATCGCCCGGCGAGGCCGAAAAACGCGTTCGGGCAAGAGCTTGACACAAGCTGACGCCTGCGCCCCAGGCGCAGTCAGTGAGTTGCCGCCCGCGCAAGCTTTAGCTTGCGTGGCCGTCTTCAGCCGCCCGCCAGGGACAGGCATGCCCGAGGCTCGAACGTGGGCGCGTCCGAGGGCCCCCGGCCGGAGGCCGCACTGGCGAACCCAATGCCTCGGTCTGACGCCCAAACACCGGCAGTCGCAAAGCCTCTACCCCTCACAACAGAGTGCTCAATTCGCGCCGCAGCCGCTCCAGATCCTCTTCATTGTTGTAGAAATGCGTCGAAACCCGAAGGTTGCCGTGCCGGGCCGAAACCAGCACCCGCCGGCTCTTCAACTCCCGGGCCAGCGCCCCCGCATCGGTCCCCTCAAACCGCGCCGCCACAATCGGTGAGTCGTAATGCGGGGCTTCGTCGCTCAGCAGCCGTGCCCCAAGCCCGCCGAGCACGGCTCGCGCCCGGCCCGCCAGTTCCATCACCCGGCGCTCGATCACCGCGGGACCGATTTCCAGCATCATCTCGATCGAGGCCGCCATCGCATATAGAGACGGGAAATTGAGCATGCCCCCCTCGTACTTCTCCGCGGCGCCGACAAACTCCGGCGCCCCGTGGTGAAGATGGTCCACGCGCCGCCAGTCCTTATGGCTGCGCCAGCCGACCAGCACGGGGGTCAACTCCCTCCGCACGTCCGGCCGGACATACACGAAGCCGGAGCCCGTCGGACCCAGCAGCCACTTGTAAGCATCCACGGCCAGCATCGCCGGCCGAATCTCGTTCACGTCAAAACGCAGCGCCCCCAGACTCTGCGTGCCGTCCACGTACAGCAACACCCCTCGTTCGCGCAGGCGCTCCGACACCTCCCTCAGCGGCGGGCGGAACCCGGTGGTGTAGTTCACCGTGCTCAGGATCACCGCGCGGGTGTTGTCGGTGATGGCGTCGTTGAAGCCCTCCCACGGCGTCTCCACGCACTCCACGCCGAAACGGCGCAACACCGCGGGCACATAAAGGTTGTTCGGGAACTCCCCTTCCAGCGTGACCACGCGCTCCCCGCGCTTCCACTCTAACCCCCCCACGAGAATCGCCAGCGCCGAGGCCGCATTGGTGATGAAGGCAATGTCCTCCGCCTCCGCCCCGATCAGACGGGCCGCCGAACACCGGATCCGGTCGGCGTCCGAAAACCAGTCCAGAAAGTCGTCGCAGGCCTTTTCCTCACGCCGGGCGAAGTGTCTCGCCACCGCCTCCACCGCCCGCCTGGGCAACTGTCCGAAAGTGGCCGTGTTTAAAAACGTCCATCGCTCCAGCGCAGCAAACTCCGCCCGGACAGCTCTCCAGTCAGGCTCCATCGCCGGTGGCGCTCCGCACCTTCCGCAGAACAAACTGCGCCGCGTCGCCGATCGGGACATCCTCGGACTTTCGCGTCCGCCGCTCCACCACCTCCACCCGTCCCTCGGCCAGCTTCTTCCCGATCGTGATCCGGTAGGGGACGCCGATCAGGTCCCCATCCTTGAACTTCACCCCGGGCCGTTCGTCCCGGTCATCGTAGAGCACGTCCAACCCCAGCTCCCGGCAGGCGCCGTAGAGTTGCTCCGCCGTTGTGCTCTGCGCCGGATCGGACCGGTTCACCGGCGTAATCAGCACGGCAAACGGCGCAATCGACACCGGCAGCGCCATGCCGTCTTCGTCGTGGTACAGTTCGATGGCCGCGCTGAGAATCCGCTCGATGCCGATCCCGTAGGAACCCATGATGACCGGAATCTCCTTGCCTTCCTCGGTCAGCACCTTCAGGTTCATCGACTCGGCGTATTTGTAGCCGAGCTTGAAAATGTGCCCCACCTCCACCGTCTTGCGGACTTCCAGGGCGCTGCCGCAACGCGTGCACCCATCCCCCGCCGCCACCTCCCGCAAGTCATGCAGCTCGGCCTGGAAATCTTCCCCGAGCGTGACGTGGCGCAGGTGGTAGTCGTCCTTGTTCGCCCCGCAGATCATGTTGCGGCGTCCCTCCAGGGCCTCGTCGGCCACGATCCTCATTCCCGACACTCCCACCGGCCCCAGCGAACCGGCGTCGGCGCCAAACCACGCCCGGATCTCCTCTGGATGCGCCGGCCGTACATGATTCCCGCCGACGGCGCTCGCAAACTTCGTTTCGCTCAACACGTGGTCGCCGCGCAGCAGCGCCAGCACGGGACTCCCGTCCACCACCATCACCAGGCTCTTGATCTGCGAGCTCGCCGGCAGGCCCGTGAACTCGGCCACCTCGGCGATGCTCTTCCGCCCCGGCGTGGGAAATTCTTCCGGCGCCAGGTCCTCCTCCGGATCGGCCGCCCGCGGCGGCGATGGCGCCGACACCGCTTTTTCGACATTGGCCGCGTAGCCGCACTTCGGACACAGCGCCACAATGTCCTCACCCGCATCCGAGGTGACCATGAACTCGTGCGACTGACTGCCACCCATCGCCCCGGAGTGGGCTTCGACCACAATGTATTTCAGCCCGCAACGGTCGAAGATCCGGCAGTAGGCCTGGTAGTGCTTCTCGTAGGACACGTCCAGCCCCTCCGGACCCAGGTCAAATGAGTACGAATCCTTCATGATGAACTGCCGCACCCGCAGCAGCCCGGACTTGGGCCGCGGCTCGTCGCGAAACTTCGTCTGGATCTGATACCAGATCTGCGGCAATTGCTTGTAGCTGCGCAGCTCGCCGCGGGCGATGTCCACCATCACCTCCTCGTGCGTCATCCCCAGGCACAGATCGCGCTGAAACCGGTCCCTCAGGCGGAACATGTTCTCGCCCATCACCTCCCAGCGCCCGGACTCCCGCCAGATCTCGGCCGGGTGCAGCGCCGGCAACAGCATCTCTTGCGCTCCGATGGCGTCCATCTCCTCGCGTACGATCCCGATGATCTTCAGCAACGATCGCTGGGCAAGGAACAGATAACTGTAAATGCCGGCCGAAAGCTGGCGGATGTAGCCGGCCCGCAGCAGCAGCCGGTGGCTGGCCACCTCCGCTTCGGCCGGCGTCTCGCGGAGGGTCGGAACGAATAACTTACTCCAATACATGCGGTTGCTCTTGCAGGGAAGGCGGCGAAAGCCCAATTGTAGCATGCTAGAATTGGGGTTACCTCCAGCATGAGAATCGCTCTTGGCGCAGACCACGCCGGCTTCCGGCTCAAACAGAGAGTCCGCCAAATCCTGCGCAACAAAGGCCACCAGGTCACCGATTTCGGCACCGATAGCCCCGAGTCGGCCGATTACCCCGACTACGCCGCCCCGGTGGCCCGCGCCGTCCTGGCCGGCCAAGCCGACCGTGGTATCCTCATCTGCTCGACCGGCATCGGTATGTCCATCACCGCCAATAAGTTCCCGGGCATCCGCGCCGCCCTGGCCGTGAACCCCGAAGAGGTCCGCCTGACCCGCGCCCACAACGATGCCAACGTCCTGACCTTCGGCGCCGCTTTCACCGATGAGTCGCAGCTTGAAACCCTGATTGATATCTTCCTGAATACCGCCTTTGACGGCGGCCGCCATGCCCGCCGCCTGGCCAAAATCGCGGCCCTCGAACAGCACGGCCCGGAACACAATCGTTCCACAGGGGGACAGTCATGACACACCAGGATCGGATGCCCTTGCCGCTGGCCGAGGTCGACCCCGAGGTCTACCGCGCCATCCAGGGCGAACTCGAACGGCAAAACTCCCGGCTGGAGTTGATCGCCAGCGAGAATTTCACCACCGAAGCCGTCCTCGAAGCCACCGCCAGCGTCTTCACTAACAAGTACGCCGAGGGATATCCCGGCCGCCGCTATTACGGCGGCTGCGAGTTCGTCGACATCGTCGAGAACCTCGCCCGGGAACGCGCCAAAAAGCTGTTCCGCGCCGAACACGCCAATGTCCAACCCCACTCCGGTTCCCAAGCCAACGAAGCCGCTTATGCCGCCGTCCTGAATCCCGGCGACACGATCCTGGGCATGAATCTCTCCCACGGCGGACACCTCACCCACGGACATCATCTGAACTTCTCCGGCAAAACCTACCGCGTCGTACCCTACGGCGTCCGGCGCGATGACGAGCAAATCGACTACGACGAGCTGGCGCGCCTGGCCGACCAACACAAACCTAGGCTCCTGATCGCCGGCGGCAGCGCCTATCCCCGCGTCATTGATTTCCGGAAGTTCCGCGCGATCGCCGATTCGGTCGGCGCCGTGCTGCTCGTCGATATGGCGCACTTCGCCGGCTTAGTCGCCGCCGGCATCCACCCCAATCCTTGCCAGTACGCCGACATCGTAACCTCCACAACTCACAAGACCCTGCGCGGGCCGCGCTCCGGCCTGATCCTCTGCCGCGAGCAGTTCGCCAAGGCGGTGGACCGCAGCGTCTTCCCCGGCGTTCAGGGCGGACCCCTGTGCCATGTCATCGCCGCTAAGGCCGTCTGCTTCCTCGAGGCCATGCGGCCCGAGTTTGTGGCCTACCAAAAGCAAATCGTCGCCAACGCCATCGCCCTGGCCAACGGACTGGCCGAGGCCGGCTGGCGCATCGTCTCCGGCGGCACCGACACCCACCTCCTCCTGGTGGACCTGTTCTGTCGCGGGCTGCGTGGCAAGGAGGCCGAGGAGGCGCTCGACCGCGCCAATATCACCGTCAACAAGAACACCATTCCCTTCGATCAAAATCCGCCGCTCAACCCGAGCGGGATCCGGCTCGGCTCGCCGGCCGTCACCACCAGAGGGTTCCAGGAACCCCAGATGCGTGAGGTGGCTGCCTGTATCGCTGAGGTCCTCCAGGCGATCGCCGGCGGAGAATCCCTGCTCGAAGCTACCTTGCCCGCCATCCGTAACCGGGTCCGGGTGTTGACCGACACGTTCCCGCTCTATAGTTGGAAGCTCAGCGCCGCCCGTGCCTGACCCATGGCCTTGCGCATCGTCATCGACTCCCGTCATGTCAAAGACTTCGGGGTCGGCACTTACATCCGAAATCTCACCCGGGCGCTGGCCAGACTGGACCGCGAAAATCAATACACGCTGGTCGCCCACAGCAACGACCTCCAGGAGTTCGCCGGACTGCCCGGAAACTTCCAACTGGCCACCTATGAGCGGCGGGACTCTGAGCCCCTCGACAATATTGCTTTCCCGCTCTTCCTCGGCCGCCTCGCCGCGGACCTGTTTCACGTGCCCCTCCATAAGGTCCCCCTCGCCATGCCCACCCCCTATGTGGTCACAGTCCACGACCTCAGCACCCTGCTTTTCTCTGAGTTGCGCGGCTGGCGGGAACACTGGCAGCGGTTCCGGCTTCGGCGCGGCCTCCTGCGCGCCCATACCGTCATCGCCGTCTCCAACGCCACCCGGCGCGATGTCGAGAACCTCCTAGGTATCCCGCGCGAGCGGATCCGTCTCATCTATAACGCGCCGGATCCCCGCTTCCTCGACCACCCCACCCCGGCCGATGCCCGCGCCGCCGGCCCCGATGCCCACCAGCGTTATCGCGACCGGATCCTGGAACGCTACCAGATCAAGCCCCCTTACATCCTCTACGTCGGTAACATCCGCCCCCAGAAGAACGTCCCCCGGCTCGTCGAGGCCTTCGCCGTGCTCAAAAGCCAGTTGGCCGGCCACGAGCGGCTGCGCAATCTCGGCCTCATCATCATCGGCGATGAGATCTCTCGCTACCCCGCCCTGCGCCTCGCCGTCATGGAAAGCCGTGTCGACAAGCACGTCCGTTTCCTTGGTTTCGTGCCCATCGACACCCTCCGCGTGCTCTACCAGACCGCCTCCGTGTTCGCCTTTCCTTCCCTGTACGAGGGCTTCGGCCTGCCCCCACTGGAAGCCATGGCCGCCGGTACCCCCGTGGTGACTTCCAGCGTCAGCTCGCTGCCCGAAGTCGTCGGCGATGCCGCCGTCATCGTTAACCCCGAGAACGTCTTCGATATCGCCCGCGGCTTGCGCGACGCCCTCCTGAATGAGGAACTCCGCGCCATGCTCGTCGAGCGCGGGGCCAGGCAGGTCCGCCGGTTCAGTTGGGAAGAGAACGCCCGCCAGGTCCTCAACGTTTATCGGGAAGTCGCCGCTCGTCGTGCCCCCTGACGCGCAGGGCCCGCATCCTTGCCACCCGGCCCCGACATCCCCGGCACAGGTTCCCCAATTCTCCCGCGAGCTCTTCCGCCCCCACCAGGTCGAAGACCGACATTCGCAGCTCCGACATCAAGCGGTCCGCCACCGTTGACGTGAGAACTCGTCTGCCGCTCAGCACATTATGCACATGAGCCTGGGAGAGGCCGGCGCGCCGCGCTAGGCTCCGCTCGGTCAGCTCCCCGTTGCGGACACGCTCCACCAGCGCCAGCCTCAAACGTCTCAGTAGCTCGCCAAAATCCGTCATTTTTTCCCCCCGCCCTATTTCGAGCTGAAATAGGACGCCATCCAATTTGAAATCATACCATGGAAGTCCAAAACTTTTTTTGCAATCCCGGCCCGCCATAACCACTTCTTCCCTTTCGTAATCAATTGCTTACAGGCACAAGCCCGGCCGCTTCCCGTCACGTAATTCAAATGTTTTCTTATGATAATTGACAATTTTGTGGCTTTCATTACCATCGCAGTTAGGACCTCGGGATAGCCCCCGGGGCCAGAAAAAGATGGCATCTGAGGCGAGAACATGGAATGGACACGATCTGAAACCTTGGCGCTGGCTTCCAACTCCTGCTCGACCTGTCATGGTCTGGGCTTGCCGCTCGAAGGACGCCGCAGAGCACCCTGCCACTGCGTCTTGCGGGCGATTTTTCGCGCCTGCTACGCGCGCTTCCGTCACTGCGTCGAAAAGGAAAAATACATGTCCCGCGTCACCTTGTCGCTGACCCGCGGACGTGACCGAAGTCTGACCTGGGGACGCAAGGACGAAGAGTACATCGCCGACTTCACCTTGATCAGCCGGCGCACCCTCACCGACTTCGAATACAGGATCTTTAAGTATCATTTCCTCCTCGGCGCCGACTGGAAGCTCTGCTGCCGCCGGCTCAACATGAACCGCGGCAACTTCTTCCACGCCGTCTATCGCATCCAGCAGAAGTTGGGACGCGCGTTCCGCGAAACAGAGCCCTACGGCCTGTATCCGCTCGACGAGTACTTCTCAACAACCATCCGGTGCGCCGCGCCGTTCTCCGCACGCTACCCCATCCAGGCGGCGCCCTCCCCGATCCGGCCCCCCGTCCCGGCGGCTGCCTAGCGCGACAGGCGAGCTGAAGCTTACGCGACACCAGCCACACACGAGTTGCGGCCGGAAATAGCGCAAGCTTGAGCTTGCGGCGTTACTCCACCCGGGGCCTTTGCCCGGTCAGCGGCGGCGGCGGAAAAAACCCTGAAGCAGCGCGGTGCATTCCGCCGCCAGCACGCCCTCGGTGATTTCCAGCCGGTGGTTCAGCAGATCCGAATCGGCCAGACGGAACTTGCTGCGCACGCCACCGAAGCGCAGGTCGCGCGCTCCGAATACGAGGCGCCGAACCCGTGCCGCAACCAGCGCCCCCGCGCACATCACGCACGGCTCCACGGTGACATAGATTGTCGCCTCCGGCAGCCGGTAGTTGCCGGCGGCCGCTGCCGCCTCCCGCAGCGCCAGCACCTCGGCGTGCGCGGTCGGGTCGTTGCGGGACACCGGTGAGTTCCAGCCCCGGCCCGCCACCCGGCCCCCGATCACAACGACAGCCCCGACCGGCACTTCGCCTGCCTCCTCGGCTCGTCGCGCCAGCGAAAGCGCCTCGCGCAAGAACTCCTCGTCGGTGCTGAGCTCTGGCCGGTCCATCACTTGCCGCCGGTTCGTCCGATTCTAACCCACGGGCGCCCTCGCCAAAGTCCTACAATGAATATAGTCGTGCTCAAATACCTCCCGCTCATCCTCAAGAATGGTCTGCGCAGCCGCCGCCGGAGCATCTTGACCATCCTCAGCATCGCTGTCTCGCTCTGCCTGCTCGGCGTCCTCGGCGCCTTCTACCACATGTTCTTCCTCAGTCCGGCCACCGACCAGCAGGCGCTCCGCCTCGTCGTTCGCAACCGCGTTTCACTGGCCAGACCCTTGCCGCTGTTCTACCGCCAGAAGATCCAACAAATCCCCGGCGTCCAGCACGTTATGGTGTTTCAGTGGTTTGGCGGTACCTATAAGGACTCCCGCGACCCGGCCAACTTCTTCCCCCGCTTCGCCGTCGACGCGGCCGAGCTGTTCGCTGTCTATCCGGAGTACGTCACACCCCCCCAGCAGCAACGGGCCTTTCTTCAGGAACGCACCGCTTGCCTGGTCGGCAGAAAGCTCGCTGACCGCCTCGGCTTGCGCCTCGGCGACCGCATCACCATTCAGGGAGATATCTTCCCCGTCAACCTCGAATTCACCGTCCGCGCCATTTACGACTCGGCCCGCGACAACGAGAACCTGATCTTCCACAACGAGTATTTGCGGGAATCGATGAAGGGAATGGGTTGGGGCGATTGGACGAGCACCTTTGTCATCCGCGCCGCCGGCGTCGACGACGTGCCCCGGATTGCCAACGCCGTTGACGCCATGTTTCGCAACTCCACCGCCCAAACCAAGACGGAAACCGAAAAGCAATTCGAAGTGAGCTTCCTGGCATTCCTGGGCAACGTGAAGCTGTTCCTGCTGAGCGTCTGTGGCGCCATCACCTTCACCATCCTGCTGGTGTCCGGCAATACCATGGCCATGTCGGTGCGCGAGCGCGTGCGGGAAGTCGGCATCATGAAAACGCTCGGATTCCGACCCGGCGCCATCCTGGCCCTGATGGTCGCCGAAGCCGTCCTGCTGGCCGTCATCGGCGGCGTGCTCGGCCTGGCGCTGGCCGAAGTGCTGTGCGGCTGGATGCGCCAAATGCCCAGCACCTTCGCCGACATGAGCCGCGTCGTCCTGCCGCCCGCCATCGCCGCCGGCTGCATGGCCGTCGCCGTCCTGATCGGGGTGGTCAGCTCCATCATTCCCGCTGCCGGCGCTTCCCGCCGCAGCATCGTCGATGCGTTGCGGTTCACCGATTAGCCCGGAATCATGAAAATCCCGGTCTCATACAACCTCCGGAATCTGGTGCAGAGGAAAACCACCACGGTGATGACCGCGCTCGGCATCGGACTGACGGTGGCCGTCCTGGCCGCCGTGCTCGCTCTCGTCGAGGGCCTGCGCACTTCCTTGGCCGCCACCGGCAACCCCCTCCACGTCCTCGTCATGAGAAAAGGCGCCACCGCGGAACTCACCAGCATCATGACCAGGCAGTGGTTTCAGGATCTCAAGGCCAAGCCTGGCATCGCCCGCACCGAATCCGGCGAACCATTGGCGTCCTTGGAGATGGTGACGATTGTCGTCCTGGAGGGCCCCGAGGCCCCCGGCGGAATGAACGTCACCGTCCGCGGCATCACCCCCATCGGCTTCCAAATGCGCCAGGACCTCACGCTCGCCGAGGGCCGTATGTTCCACCCCGGCCGCCGCGAACTCGTCGTCGGCAGGTCCATCGCTTCGCGCTATCCCGGCGCCCGCATCGGCCGCAAGATCGACTTCGGGCGCGGCGACTGGGAGGTCGTCGGCATTATGGACGCCGGCCGCTCCGCCGCCAACAGCGAGATCTTCGCCGACCTCAATCAAATCGCTGCGGACCAGAACCGCAGCGAAGCCCTCAGCTCCGCCCTGTTGCGCGCCCGCGACGAAGCCGCCGTCCAGGCCCTCATCAATGACCTGGAGACTGACCCCCGCCTCAACGTCAGTGCCATGACGGAGCGCGACTATTACCGCCAGCAGATGAACTCCGCTGAACCGATCCGCATCATGGGCACCTTCATCGCCGTCATCATGGCCATCGGCAGTTGCTTTGCCGCCATGAACACCATGTATGCCGCCGTCGCCCGGCGTGCCCCAGAAATCGGCACCCTTCGCGTGCTCGGCTTCTCCCGTCTTGGGATCCTGTTCAGCTTCACGCTCGAGGCCTTGCTGCTTTCTCTGCTCGGCGGAATCCTCGGCCTGCTGCTCGTGCTGCCGCTGACCGGTGTTACCACCGGCCTCGGCAACTTCGTGACCTTCTCGGAAATCTCGTTCAACTTCCGCATCACACCGGCGATCGTGGCCACCGGCTTGCTCTTCGCCCTCGTCATGGGCTTACTGGGCGGCTTGGTCCCCGCCGCCTCGGCGGCCCGCAAGGAGATCCTCGCGGCGCTGCGCCAGGTGTAACCCATGACGCCCGATCTGAACAAGCTGCGCATCGAGAAATCCCGCAAGGCCGCCGACGGCCTGCCCCGATGGGCCGTCCGCTGGATCCTTGCCGGCGTCTCCATCATCGTGTTGCTCGGTGCCGGCGGCTTCCTCTATGACCGGCTCACCGGCGCCGTCGAGGTCCAGATCCAGCGGGTGACACCGGCCCGTTCCGCTGCCTCCGCCCCCGGACGCCGCGTCATCCTGAACGCCACCGGCTACATCATCGCCGCTCATAAGATCGAAGTCGCCTCCAAAGTCGTCGGCAGGGTCGCCTGGATCGGCGTCGAAAAAGGCGACAAGGTCACCGCCGGCCAGCCTATCGTCCGCCTCGAGGACGACGAGTACCGCGCTCAGCTCCAACAGGCGCGCGGCCGGCTCATGGCCCTCGAAGCGCGCCTCCAGGAACTGCTGAACGGCTCGCGCCCCGAAGAAATTGCCGTCGCCAAGGCCAACCTCGAGCAAGCCAAGGCCGATTTGGAAAACGCCCGCATCAATCTGGAACGGACCAGGAAACTCGCCGCCGAACAGGTCTTCTCCCAGGAGGCGCTCGACAACGCCCAGGCCGCCTACAACGCCCAATTGGCCCGCGTCCGTGCGCTCGATCGCACCTACGAGCTCGTGCGTATCGGGCCCCGTCAGGAGCAAATCGATGCCGTCCGCGGCGAGATCGAGGAAGCCAAGGGCCGTCTGGCGTTCTTTGAAACGCAGCTCAAAAACACCCTCATCACCGCGCCCGTCTCCGGCACGATCCTTGAACGGGAGGTGGAAGTCGGCGAGTATGTTACCACCAGCTTCGTCGGCGAGCGCGGCGCCAAAGGCTATGTCGTTTCCCTCGCCGACTTGGGCCACCTCCAGGTTGAGCTCGACATCAACCAGAACGATTTCGCCAAGTTGGACCGCCGCCAGCGCGGCATCGTCACCACCGACGCCTATCCCGATCGAGAGTACGAAGGCGTCATCGAGGAGATCGCCCCCGAAGCCAACCGCCAGAAGGCCACCGTCCAAGTCAAGGTCAGGATCTTGCAGCCCGACGAATACCTTCGCCCCGAGATGAACGCCAGCGTGGCCTTCTATACCGAGGACGACCGCGGCGGGCCGGCGAGTGCCGGCGCCGGCCCGGTCATCTACGTGCCGCCGTCCGCCATCCGAAATAACGCCGTCTTCGTTTTCGTTGACGGAAGGGCCGTCCGGCGTCAAGTCAAGACCGGCGGAGTCACCCCGCAGGGCATGAGAGTCGAGGACGGCTTGTACGGCGGAGAGGACCTGATCGTCAATCCCCCTCAGGATCTGGCCGAGGGCAGCCGCGTGCGCGCCAAACAAGGATGAATACGATGAGCGAGACTGTTGTTGAAACGAAGCGGTTGACCAAGGAGTTCGTCCGGGATTCGTTCCACATCGTGGCCCTCAAGGACGTGGATCTGGAGGTCCACCGCGGCGAGTTCCTCGCCCTGATGGGACCTTCCGGTTCCGGCAAGTCCACCCTGCTGCACCTGATCGCCGCCATGGACCGGCCGACCAGCGGCCAGATCCGCGCCTTGGGCGTCGACCTCCAGGCCATGGATGAACGCCAGATGGCCCGGTGGCGCAACACCCACATCGGCTTCGTCTTCCAAACATTCAACCTCATCCCCGTGCTGACGGCGCTGGAAAACGTGGAGCTGCCGCTCAAGCTCACCCGCCTCAGCCGCTCCGAACGGCTCGAGCACGCCCGGCACGCGCTCGAGCTCGTCGGCCTCGGCGACCGCCTCCACCACACCCCCCGCCAGCTCTCCGGCGGGCAGGAACAGCGCGTCGCCATCGCCCGCGCCATCGTCACTGATCCCGACTTGATCCTGGCGGACGAGCCCACCGGCAACCTCGATGCCGGCTCCGCACAGGAGGTCCTCACCCTGCTTTCGCGCTTGAACCGGGAGTTCGGCAAGACCATCGTTCTGGTCACCCACGACCCCCACGCCGCGCACGCCGCCTCCAAAATCCGCTACCTCGACAAGGGCGCCCTTCTGCCACAGGGTCAGATCCCCGAAGACTGGGTGCTGCCGACCCCGCCGGCTTGACTGCCATGTCGGCGCCTCATTTTCGACGGAGTCCCGCCTATGGCCGGTAGGCGCTTTGGCAAAATACGTGCCTATCATTACGTATTGGTGCGCTATTTGCCCCAATTGACAGGGGTGCTCTAGATGCCGAAAGGCACTGTAACCATCATCGTCGAGCGCTGCAAAGGCTGCGCTTTCTGCGTGGAATTCTGCCCCACCAAGGTCCTCGCCCTCAGTTCCGCCTTCAACTCCAAGGGATACCACCCGCCGCACGTCATCGCCCCGGAGAAGTGCAGCGGCTGTGACCTCTGCGGCATGTTTTGCCCCGACTTCGCCATCTACGGCGTCAGGAATGCCGCCGCCCAAACCGCGCAGGAGGAGACCGGCAAGTGACGGCCGATCCTAAAGGAGTCCTGACCGGCGCCCACTTCATCGACGGCGACATGGCCTGCACCGAGGGCTGTCTCGCCGCCGGTGCGCGATTTTGCGCAGGGTACCCAATCACACCCTCCACCGAGATCGTGGAGCGGTTCGCCGCCAGAATCCCCACCGTCGGCGGCAAGTTCATCCAGATGGAGGACGAACTGGCGGCCTCGATCGCCATCCAGGGCGCCGTCTGGGCCGGCGCCAAAGCCTTCACCGTCACCAGCGGTCCGGGCTTCTCCCTCATGATGGAGCACCTCGGCTTCGCCGTGATGACGGAAACGCCGTGCGTCTTCGTCAATGTCCAGCGCGGCGGCCCTTCCACCGGCCTGCCCACCTTGCCCGCTCAGGCCGACATGATGCAGGCCCGCTGGGGGTCCCATGGCGACTACGAGATCATTGCGCTCTCCCCGTGGTCGCCCCAGGAGTGCTTCGACCTCACCATCCGCGCCTTTAACCTCTCCGAGGAATTCCGCACACCCGTCCTCGTGATGATGGACGAGGTCGTGGGCCACATGACCGAAAAGGTGGTCATACCGCCGGCCGAGGAGATTCAAATCTATCCCCGCCGCCTCACCCGCCGTCCCCCGGAGGAATTCCTGCCCTATCGTACCAACAGCGGCCTGGTCCCCGAAATGGTGCACGCGGGCGCCGGTTACCGCTTCCACATCACCGGCCTCACCCACGACGAGCGCGGGTATCCGGACATGAGTCCGGCCGTCCAGGACCGGCTGATTCGAAGACTAAAGGCGAAAATCCTCAACGCCGCCGGCCGGCTTACTCACATCGACTCGGAGAACCTCGACGACGCCGAAGTCGTCGTCCTCTCTTACGGCATCACCGCCCGCATCGCCCAGCGGGCCATCCACTTGGCCCGGGCCAAGGGCCTCAAAGTCGGGAAGATGCGCCTGATCACCGTCTGGCCCTTCCCCGACCAGCAGGTGCGCGAGGTGGCCGCCCGAGTCAAAACCCTGGTCGTGCCCGAACTGAATATGGGCCAGATCGTGCGCGAGGTCGAACGCGCCGCCGCCGGGCTGACAAAGGTCATATCACTGCCTCATGCCGGCGGTTCCGTCCACCACCCAAATGACATCCTGCGAATCATTGAGGAGGCGGCTCGCTAATGGCGACGCAACTGATGAGCGTTAATCCCGTCGAACCGTTCCTGCGAATGGAACGGATTCCCCACATCTGGTGCCCCGGCTGCGGAATCGGCACCTCGGTGAATTGCTTCACCCGCGCGCTGATCGAATCCAACGCCAACCTGGATAAGATTGCTGTCGTCTCCGGTATTGGCTGCTCCGGACGCGTCGCCGGGTACCTGAAGCTGGATTCGTTTCACACAACCCACGGTCGCGCCATTCCCTTCGCCACCGGCCTCAAGTTGGTCAATCCGGAACTGACCGTCATCGTCTATTCCGGCGATGGCGACTTGTTCGCCATCGGCGGCAACCACTTCATCCACGCCGCCCGGCGCAACCTCGACCTCAAGGTCATTTGCATTAACAACCTGATCTACGCCATGACCGGTGGCCAGGGCGCGCCCACAACCCCCCTCGGGGCCATCAGCGCCACCTCACCCTACGGAAGCCACGAGCCGCCCTTCAACCTGCCTTACCTGGCTCAGGCCGCCGGCGCCGTCTACGTCGCCCGCTGGACCACCTACCACGTCCGGCAACTGTCGCGCTCCATCAAGGAGATTCTCAACAAGCGCGGCTTCTGTTTCATCGAGGTCATCTCCCCTTGCCCCACCCTCTATCAACGCCGCAATAAACAAGGCGACGGACTCGAGGCGATGAAAATGTACCGCGATACCAGCAAAATCCGCCATGGCGCCCCTACCGCCGAGGTCGCCCTCCTCCCCGGCGCACCCATCATCGTCGGCAAGTTCGTCGATATCGAGCGGCCCGACTACCTCGAGATCATGGACCGCCAGTTGTCCGAACGCCTCGGTGAACGCTACGTTTGCACCCAGCCCGTCGGGGAGGTCACATGCCAGTAGTCGAGATCCGCGTCGCCGGCTTCGGCGGCCAAGGCGTCATTCTCGCCGGGATGATCATCGGCAAGGCCGCCTCGATCTTTCAGAACGGCTACGCGACCTTGACCCAGAGCTTCGGCCCCGAAGCCCGCGGCAGCGCTTGCAGCGCCCAGGTGATCCTTTCCGACCAACCCGTCCTGTATCCCTACGTCACCCGGCCCGACGTCCTGATCGCCATGTCGCAGGATGCTTACACGCGCTTCTCCCCGGAGCTCAAACCTTCCGGGATGCTCCTCGTTGAGGAAGACTTGGTGCGCATCACGGATGTGCCCCCGGGCGTGCGCGCCTTCAGCGTCCCCGCCACCCGGCTCGCCGAGGAGATTGGCCGCCGCCTCGTGCTGAACATCGTGATGGTCGGCTTCTTCGGCGCTGTCACCCGGCTCCTCGAGCCCGAAGCGCTCCGCAAGGCTGTCGCCGACTCGGTCCCTCGCGGCACCGAGCAAATGAACCTCCGCGCTTTCGACCGCGGCTTCGAATACGGCCTCTCTCAAACGCCCGCCCAATCCGTGGAAGCTTTGCCCCTGGAAAAAGGCATCGAGGGCATCCACTCCTAGCCGGGCCCTGTCAACCGCTCCTCGCTGGCTCGAGCCGCCTCCGTGGCCGTGTATAGTCTCCCACCCCGGTAGCTCGAAATCGACGCATAGGGAAAACCAACGAGACTTTGCTGCACCCTCCTGTTAATCTCCGCCCTTGTCCTCAACGGCTGGCAACTCTCCGGCATCTACACCGCCCAGACCGGCCAACCGCGCGACGTCACGTTCGCAACTACAACGTCCGTCGACTTCACCGGCACGCCCAGCCAGGGCGCCCGCCTCGACCACATCGCACCCGCCATCCTCCCCCGCGGCGAACGCACCTTCGAGCGCTACTTCAACACCGGGGCCTTCACCCTGCCCGCCGTCGGAACGTTCGGCAATATGGCGCGCTACGTGATCCGCGACCCCGGTCTCAATAATTGGGACATCGCCGTGTTCAAGAACTTCTCCATCAAGGAGCGCGCCCGCATCCAGTTCCGCCTGGAGACCTACAACACCTTTAACCACACCCAGTTCAACAGCATTGACCGCGCCGGGCGCTGGAACCCCGCCACAGGCGAGCAGGTCGATGCCCGCTTCGGCCAGCTCATCGGCGCCGAAGATGCCCGCATCATCCAGATGGCGCTCCGGTTTCTGTTCTGATTTCCCACCCCGGCTCCCAAGGGTCATCCCCCAGGCGGCGGACCCACAGGAGCCGGGCGACAGCCTCGGCTGACTTACGGATAATCGGCCCCGCGGTCGCTCCGCGCACAAGAAGCGGCCCACTCTCGCAGGATCGCCTTCATCGAGCGTGCCACCTCAGGCAGCTCCTGAACCAGGTTGTAACGCTCGCCTGGGTCAATTCTGATGTCGAACAGCAGGTCCTCCTCCGCCCTCGCTTCATCGAGGAAGGATAAAAATTTGTACCGGTTGTCGATCAGCGCGTGGTCCGGCGAGCCCAGCCGCCCAGCCACCGCCGCCTCGCCGGCGCCCGGCGTCTGAAAGCCGATCGCCCGCCGCCCCGAGCAGGCCCTTCAGTATCGCCCGTCGATGCATCTCCCCACCCCAGAATACGCTCCGGCCACCCCCTAGTGCCGGAAGTGCCGGACCCCCGTAAACACCATCGCCAGCCCTAGCCGGTTGGCGGCGGCGATCACTTCTTCGTCTCTCACCGAGCCGCCCGGCTGGATCACCGCCGTGACGCCGTGCCGCGCCGCCTCTTCCACCCCATCCGCGAACGGAAAGAAAGCATCCGACGCCAGGACCGTGCCCTTCAGCGGCAGCACCGCCTTCATCGCCCCCACCTTCACCGAATCCACGCGGCTCATCTGCCCCGCCCCCGCGCTCACCAGCCTCCCCGGCTCCGCATAGACGATGGCGTTCGATTTGACGTGCTTGACCACTTTCCAGCCGAACTCCAGCGCCTTCCACTCCTCCTCGCTCGGCTGCCGGACCGTCACCACCCGCGCCTCCTCGCGCCTCAGCTTCTTCCAGTCCGCCGTCTGCGCCAGCAAACCCCCGCTGATCGACTTGATGACCAGCTTATCCGCTGCCGGGCGCACTACCTTCACCAGCCGCAGGTTTTTCTTCTTCCCCAGCACCTCCAGCGCCCCTGCGCTGAAATCCGGCGCTGCGATCGCCTCAATGAATGTCTTGCTCACTTCCTGCCCCGTCTCCTCATCCAGCGCGCGGTTGAAAGCTAGCACACCCCCGAAAGCCGAAACCGGGTCCGCCTCGAACGCCCGCCGGTAGCTTTCCACCAGCGCCTCGTGCTCGGCACAGCCGCACGGGTTCGTGTGCTTAATGATCGCCGAGGCCGGCCCCTCAAACTCGCATACCAATTGCCACGCCGCGTCCAGATCCACCAGGTTGTTGTAGGAGAGCTCCTTACCTTGCAGTTGCTCCCCCCCGGCGATCCCCGCCGGCTCAGACGAGTACAACGCCGCCGCCTGGTGCGGATTCTCCCCGTAGCGCAGGCTCAGCCGCCGCTCCGCCCGCACGTCCAGCACCGCCGGCAACTCCTCTTCCCGCTGCCGGAATCTCCCGTCCTCAACGACGATCTGTCCCAGCCGCGCCGCGATCGCCCGGTCATAGCCCGCCGTCAGCGTAAAGGCTTTTTTCGCCAGCTCCCAGTGCGTCGCCGGCGACAGCCCCCCGTTCGCTCTCAGCTCCTCCAGCACCCGCGGATAGTCGCCCGGCGAAACCACCACCGCCACGTCCTGGTAGTTCTTCGCCGCTGCGCGGATCAGCGTCGGCCCGCCGATGTCGATGTTCTCTATCAGCTCCTCGACCGAAGCGTCTTCCCGGGCGGCCACCGCCTCGAAGGCATACAGATTCACTACCACCATGTCAATCGGCGGGATCCCATGCTCGGCGAGCGCCGCCATATGTTCCGGCTTGGCCCGCACCGCCAGCACGCCCCCCGCAATCCGCGGGTGGATCGTTTTCACCCGGCCCTCCAGCATCTCCGGAAACCCCGTAACCTCCGCCACGTCCTTCACCTTCACGCCTTGCTCGCGCAACAGCCGCGCCGTGCCGCCCGTCGAGAAGATCTCCACCCCGAGTTCCTCCAGACCGCGGGCGAATTCCACCACACCGGTCTTGTCCGTCACGCTGATCAGAGCTCGTTTGATGGACGCCATGAGTTCTCATTCTCCCATAGGCGTCGGCGCCCCATCCGCCCGCCGCTACAATGGTCACGTATGCCCCACCGCGTCACCCTCATCCCCGGCGACGGCATCGGACCGGAAGTCGCAGAGGCCACCGTAAGGGTCCTCGAAGCCACCGGCGTCCCCATCGTCTGGCAGCGCGCCGAGTTGAACAAAGACCTCATCGAGCAAACCGGCGGCGCCATCCCCGAGCCCGTGCTCGCGTCCTTGCGCCGCACTACCGTCGGTTTGAAAGGCCCCGTCACCACCCCCGTCGGAGTCGGCTTCCGCAGCCTCAACGTCGCTCTCCGCAAGGAATTCGACCTCTTCGCCAACCTCCGCCCCGTGCGCTCCTTCCCCGGCCTGAAAAGCCGCTACCAGGATGTGCCGGTCGACCTGATCATCGTGCGCGAAAACACCGAGGATCTGTACTCCGGCCTGGAAAACGAAGTCGTCCCCGGCGTCGTCACCAGCCTCAAGGTGATCACCGAGAAGGCCTCCCTCCGCATCGCCAGGTACGCGTTTCAGTTCGCCCGCAAAGTCGGCCGCAGGAAGATCACCGCCATCCACAAGGCCAACATCATGAAGCTCGGCGACGGCCTGTTCCTGCGCTGCTGCCGCGAGGTGGCCCGGCAGTATCCGGAAATCGCCTACGAGGAACTGATCGTCGACAACGCCTCCATGCAGCTTGTCATGCGTCCCGAGCAGTTCGATGTCCTGCTGATGCCGAACCTCTACGGCGACATCATCTCGGACCTCGCCGCCGGCCTCGTGGGCGGCCTCGGCATCGTCCCCGGCGCCAACATGGGTGATGAGCACGCCCTGTTCGAAGCCGTCCACGGCAGCGCCCCGGACATCGCCGGCCAGGGCATCGCTAACCCGACCGCCCTGATGCAATCCGCCGTGCTGATGCTGCTGCACTTAGGCGAGGAGGCGGCCGCCACCAGAATTCAGCGCGCCATCGAGACCGTCTATGCCGAGGGCAAATACCTCACGCGGGACCTGGGCGGCACCGCCACCACTCAGGAATACACCGACGCCGTCATCGCAAAGCTGTAGGCGAACAATCGGAAGGGCCCGGCAGGCGCCCGGGCCCACGCTGCGATCTGCGGGGCGCTCTACAGGCCCCTCTTGCCCAGGTACTCGATCAGATCCACAATCCGGCAGGAGTAGCCCCACTCGTTGTCGTACCAGGCCACCACCTTCACCATGTTCCCGTCTATGACTTTGGTCAGCGAAGCGTCCACGATCGAGCTGTTGGGATTGTGCATCATGTCGCTGGAGACGACTGGGTCCTCGGTATAGGCCAGGATGCCTTTCAATTCGCCCTCCGCCGCAGCCTTCAGCGCCGCGTTGACCTCCTCCGCCGATGCCGACTTCTTCAGCGTCACCACCAGGTCCACTACGGAAACGTTCGGTGTCGGCACCCGCACAGCATAGCCGTCCAGCTTGCCTTTTAGCTCCGGCACCACCAGCCCGATCGCCTTGGCCGCGCCGGTCGAAGTCGGGATCATGTTCAGCCCGGCCGCCCGTGCCCGCCGCAGGTCCTTGTGCGGGAAATCGAGCACAACCTGATCGTTGGTGTAGCTGTGGATCGTAGTCATCAAGCCCCGCTCAATGCCGAAGGTCTCGTTCAGTACCTTCACCACCGGAGCCAGGCAGTTCGTCGTGCACGAGGCGTTCGAAATGACGGTGTGTTTGGCGGGATCGTAGGCCTTCTCGTTCACCCCCAGCACAATCGTCACGTCCTCGTTCTTCGCCGGGGCCGAGATAATGACCTTCTTCACCGTCCCCCGCAGATGCTTCGCCGCATCCTCCTTCGTGCGGAACCGGCCGGTCGATTCCACCACAACCTGCACCCCCAGCGAGGGCCAGTCGATCTCGGCCGGATCCTTGATTGAAAAAACCTTGATCTTCTTGCCGTCGACCGCGATCGAGTCGCCTTCCACCTTTACCTCCGCCTCCAGCGGCCCGAGCACCGAGTCGTACTTGAACAGGTGCGCCAGCGTCGGCGGATCGGTCAGATCGTTCGCCGCCACGAACTCCACGTTCTCGTTCTTGTACTTGAGGGCCGCGCGGACGACGTTCCGCCCGATACGGCCAAAGCCGTTAACACCAACTTTGATTGCCATTAGGGATGAACTCCTTTATTCGCCTGGTGAATCTCCTGTCATCATATCAGCCGCCCCAAAACCCCGGCAATGCCGGCAAACTCAGCGGGTTATGCCCCGCTCACCGTCACGGAACCGGCGCCGGCGGCGCCACCGTGCCCCCCAGCCCGGCGTAAGTCTCCTTCACCGCCACCACCTTGTCCCCACGGAACGTCACGAACGTGATCTTGCCCGGCGGCGTCCCATAAACCCAGTCCTCCTGCTCCACGCCGTCCTTCGTCTCCCTCACCTTGCGCACCGGCTTGCCCAGCGCCAGCAGAACCGCGTCCCGCTCCATCCCTTCAATCGCCCGCTTCTCCTTGATGGCCGCCTGCACCGGCTCGGGCAGTGTCTCGACGTACTGCTCAGTGGCCGTGCGTTTCTCGAAATCCAGGATCGGGCTGAGCAGTTCCTTGATCCGCGCTGCGTCCAGCTCCGGCACGCCCTCGGGGAAATCAAGCGCCAGCACCGTTCCGACAGGCTGCGCACCGTACTGTCCGCGCTGGATCGGCGCCGTACCGGTCCCAGTACTGATCTGAATCCGCTCGTACCACTTCCGCCCCCCTTTGAACCCGCCATTGATTTCAAACACCAGGCGGTCCTTCTCGAACTTCAATTTCGTGATCTGTACCAGATCCCCCGCCCGGGCCGCCGGCCCGTGCTTGTACTGGGCATCCGACCACGCCTCCTCGTCGATCTTGCCGGATTCGTCCACCGGCAACGGCTTCTTCGACCTCGGCAAGCCGACTTTGGCCGTGGCGTATTCCGCCGTCAGATCCCGCGTCAGCGCGATCCTCTCTTCCACCGTGTACTTGTAACTCTTCGGCTGAGCCGGCCCCGCCATCCCCAGCGCCACCACGGCCGCCGCCAAGAACCGCACCGTGTTCTTCACCCGGTCCATTCAGCCCTCCTTTCCGACCCGTAGCAGGAAGGCTTCCTGGCCGCGAACAGGAGCCTTCCACAGGTAAAAGGCCAGCACTATGAGCGCGAGGCTCGCGATCAGCCCGCCCTCCGGGCCATATGCGCCTCCGCTCCACAGCTCGCCCGCCTTCCAGTGCACTACCCACCCTCCTATCCTCATTGTAAAGCCGCTCAGATTCGCCCCCGCCACCGCCAGCACCCAGTTCCACCCGAAATGCAGCCCGATCGGAAACCACAGGTCCCCGCTCCTCAGAAACCCCACGCCCAGAACGACCCCCCAGCCAATCGTGTTGATCAGGGCGAGGGCCGATGCATTCGGGTTCCCCGAGTGGGAAATCCCGAATAGAACGCTCACCGGCAGGATCGTGGCAAACGGGCCGATCCCGCCGAGCAGAACCTGAAAGCCGTAACCGCGAAACAGCATCTCCTCACCTACCGCCCCGAACAGCAGCGCGAGGCTGACGAAGATGAACGTCCCCGCGCCGGCGGCGAACTCGGGATCCGGACGCAGCTCCGCCGCGCCTGTTATCAGCGGCACCCCGAGCGCCACTACGGCAACCCCGCCTCCCCCACCCAGCCCCGCCAGCAGGTTCCGCCGCGACGCCGGGTTCCAGTGCATGCCGATGACGGCTAGCTCGCGCCGCTCGTAGATACGCAGCGCCGCCACGTTGGCCACCGCCGCCGCCGCGAACGTCCCCAGCGCCGCCGCGATCAGCATCCCGCCCACCGGGTACATCAGCGGCGGAAGGATCCATAACCCGGTAATCGCGAAGAACGCGTAGGCGCCCACCCGCAGCGCTGCCCCCACCTTCGAACTCGCCGGCGGCGCCTTCATGAAGGCCTCTTACGGCTCGAGAACTCGCACCCGCACTCCGCGGCGCGCCACCCGCACCGGCAGAACCTGCGCCCCCTCCCGCTCGATGATCGCCGAAACCCGTTCCTTGGCGTCCGGCTCGACCAGAAAAAACACGCAGCCTCCGCCGCCGGCCCCACACGCCTTAGCCCCGAGCGCGCCCGCGCGCCGCGTCGCCCGCACCAGCCGGTCAATCAGCGGCGTGGTGATCGTCGGCACGTTCCGCCGGCGGTGCTCCCACTCCAGCCGCAACAACCGCCCCGCTTCCTCCCAGTCCGGCTTCTCCAAAGCCGCTCGCATCGCCTGGGCCAGCACCGCGATCCGGTCGAAGTTACGGTGGACCCGCCGCTCGCCGTCGATGTGCGCCTTCATGACTTCCCAATTGTTGATCCCGGAGTTCCGCGGCGCCCCCGTGTATGCCAGCACCGCCCGCCGGTTCAGCTCCTCCACCTCCACCCGAATCGGCGCCCGCCGGACCCCCGCCGGCCCGAGCTCCACTGCGTTTACCCCGCCGTACATCGCCGGGTAGTAGTCCTGGCTCCCCGTCGGCACCCGGATGATCTGCGACTCGATGTTCTGCGAGATCTCCCGGAGCCGCTCCAAACTGTAGCCGGCGCCCGTCAGCCGGTTCAGCGCGGCGTTGATGGCGATGATCAGCGCCGACGAGCCCGAGATGCCTGCCCCGGCCGGCGCCTCCGAGTCCGTCTCTATCATGAGCCCGGTTAGCGGCCGGAAGAACCGCAACTGCCACGCCGCCAGCGGCAGCTTGTAACGCCGCGCCCCGCATAGTTCCTCGATCGAGTCGAAGCTCTCCTCGGTCTTCAAATCCCGCGAGCGGAGCACGATCCTCGAGTCCGCGCGCGTCTCCAGCCGGCAACTCGCATACCGGTTCACCGCGAAGTTCACCGTCACCGCATTGTCGTGATACAGACACAGCGGCCAGATGTCCAGCGTCCCGCCCGCCAGGTCCACCCGGCACGGCGCCTTCGATTCCATCCTCATGGCTGTCTTGGCAATTATCCGATTGGGCGCTCCCCAGCTGCAATCAACTCGGCCCCAGCCGTTAAAGAACGCCTCCCCGCAAACCCACCCCGAACCCCGTGATCCTGGCCTGTTCAACCGGAGCCGAGCGCCCGCTCTGCCACGCCGGCGGTCATGCCGGTGGAAGCTGCTCAAAAAGGCCCTTGAGCTACAGGCTCAACCCAAGCGCGAGCTTACGCCATAGGCGCAGCCGATCAGTTGCGCGCCGAAGTGGCGCAAGCTTTAGCTTGCGAAGGCCTGTTTCACGGGCCTGCCCGCGTCCCACGGGCCCCCCTCTCCCAGCCCCGCCTCCCGCCGCCGCAGAAACCGCCCCGTGTGCGATGCCTCGCAGGCCGCCACCTCCTCCGGCGGACCGGCGACCACGATCCGCCCCCCGGCGTCGCCCCCCTCCGGCCCCAGGTCGATGATCCAGTCCGCGCTGCGGATCACTTCCAGGTTGTGCTCGATGATCAGCACGCTGCCGCCCGCCTTGATCAGCCGCTGGAACGCCTCCAGCAGCCGCGCGATGTCGTCAAAGTGCAGCCCTGTGGTCGGCTCGTCGAACAGAAACAGCGTCCCCTCGCACGACGCCTGCGCCAGGTGCGCTGCCAGCTTCACCCGCTGCGCCTCCCCGCCGCTCAGCGTCGTCGCCGATTGCCCCAGCCGCACGTAGCCCAGCCCCACATCTGCCAACACTTCAAGCTTGCTCACCAGCCGCGGCACGTCGCCGAAAAATCGCAGCGCCTCCTGCACCGTCAGTTGCAGCACCTCGTGGATGTTCAGCCCCCGGTAGCGCACCTCCAGCACGCTCGCTTTGTACCGCATCCCCTTGCAGTCCTCGCATACCAGCTCGACGTCAGCCAGAAACTGCATCTCCACCGTCACCGTGCCGTCCCCCTGGCAGGTTTCGCAGCGACCCCCCGGGATGTTGAACGAGAAGTGCCCCGCCGTGTAGCCCCGCCGGAGGGCCTCCGGCGTGCTCGCAAAAAGCCCCCGAATAATGTCAAACGCCTTGAGATAGGTGACCGGGTTCGAGCGCGGCGTCCGGCCGATCGGCGACTGGTCCACCATGACGGCCTGCCTCACCAGGTGCGCGTTCTCGACGCCGCGCCACCTCCGCTTCTCCGGCCCCGCAGCCCCTTCCTCTTCGCCGCCCTCCTGGCCCCCTCCCAGGCGCTCCCGCAGGGCCTGGTAGATTACGTCGTGAACCAGCGACGACTTGCCCGAGCCGGACACCCCTGTCACCGCCACCATCATGTCCAGCGGCAGCTCCACGTCGATGTTCTTCAGATTGTGCGCCCGGGCGCCCAAAAACCGTACCACGCGCTTCGGATTGACCCTCCGCCGCTGCCGGATGTGCGAGGTTTCCAGCTCGCCCCGAAGATATCGTGACGTCAGCGACTTCGCGCCATCCACCAGCAACGCCGCCGGCGGCCCCTCGAACACCACCCGGCCGCCCCTCTCCCCCGCCCCGGGGCCTAAATCCACGATGTGATCGGCTGAGCGCATGATCTCGGCGTCGTGCTCCACCACCACGATCGTGTTCCCCAAGTCCCGCAGCTCCTCCAAAATGCCGATCAGCCGCCCCGTGTCCCGGCTGTGCAGGCCGATCGAGGGCTCGTCCAGCACGTAGCAGGCCCCCACCAGCCGCGAGCCCAAACAGGTCGCAAGCTGGATCCGCTGCGCCTCGCCCCCGGACAGCGTCCCTGACAGCCGGTCGAGCGTCAGGTACTCCAGCCCGACGTCGTTCAGGAACTTCAGCCGCTGCCGGATCTCGATCAGCACTGCGTCAGCCACCGCCGCTTCCTCCGGCTCCAGCTCCAGTGCCTCGAAGAACGCCTTGGCCTCGGCAATGTTCATCCGCACCACCTGCGCCAGGGTTTTTCCACCCACCTTTACAAACAGCGCCTCGGCGCGCAGCCGCGAGCCCCCACACACCGGGCAGTCCGCATAACCCCGGTAACGGCTCAAAAACACCCGCACGTGGACCTTGTACTTCTTGCGCTCGATGATCTCCAATGACCGCCGCACGCCCTCGTACACCAGGCCCTTCTCCTCCTCCGTCAGCTCCGCAAATGGCCTATCGAATCGCACCCGCCCCTGCACGCGCCGCTTGAACTCGCCCAGAAACCGCCGGTAGCGCGGCTTCGTCCACGGCTCCACGGCCCCCGCGTTGAGCGACAGATACGGATCGGGAATGACCCGGTCCATGTCGTAATCCACCGTGTTGCCGAAGCCCTGACACCGCGGGCACGCCCCGAACGGGCTGTTGAAGCTGAACAGCCGCGGCTCCGGCTCGGTGAACTCCCGCCGGCACCGCTTGCAGGCGAACTTCTCGCTGTAGCGCAGCCGGCGCTCCCCCCCCGCCTCCTCGAAGATCACCTCGCCCGCCTCCCGGTAGCAGAGCTCCGTCGTGTCCACCAGCCGCTGGTGCAGATCCGCCGACATCGCCACCCGGTCCACCAGCGCGTACAGCGGCTGCGAAAAGTCGATCTCCAGCAACGATTCCGGCGCCGAGAATTCGAACGTCCGCCCGCCTTGATACAGCCGGTTGAAGCCCTTCTTCCGCAGCTCGAACAGCCGGTCCCGCAGCGCCTCCGCCTCCAGCTCGCACGGGATCGGAAAGAGCGCATACCAGCGCGAGCCCTCGGGCTGCGCCAGCATCGCCGCCGCCACCTGGTCCACCGTGTCCTTGCGCACCCGCTCCCCGCACCCCGGGCAGTACGTGCGCCCCGCCCGCGCGTACAGCAGCCGCAGGTAGTCGTACAGCTCGGTGCTCGTCGCCACCGTCGAGCGCGGGTTCCGCGTCGTGTTCTTCTGCCGGATGGCGATCGGCGGCGCAATCCCGTCGATTTCATCCACCTCCGGCTTGCTCATCCTCTCCAAAAACTGCCGGGCGTAGGCCGACAGTGACTCCACGTAGCGACGCTGGCCTTCCGCGTAAATCGTGTCAAACACCAGCGACGACTTGCCCGAACCGGACACCCCGGTCACCACCGTGAGCTGATTGTGAGGGATCGACAGGGAAAGATTCTTCAGATTGTGGACCCGGGCGCCCCGGATGACAATAGCGTCGTGCACTTTTTTGCAGATCGAGGGGAAGTGCCTTCATCAAGTATACCAATGGGCTCCGAGACCCGAATTCGCAAGCGTCTGCTCGCCTGGTACCGCGCCGCCCGCCGCCCCCTGCCCTGGCGCCGCACCAAAGATCCCTACCGCATCTGGCTCTCCGAAGTGATGCTTCAGCAGACCCGCGTGGCCGCCGTCCTCCCTTACTACCGGCGCTTCCTCGAGCAATTCCCCACCGTCGAGGCCCTCGCCGCCGCCCCTGAACAGGACCTCCTCGCCGCCTGGAGCGGCCTCGGCTATTACTCCCGCGCCCGCAACCTCCGGAAAGCCGCCCGGCAGATCGTCCGCCTCGGTGAGTTTCCCCGCAGCTACGATGCCCTCCGCCGCCTTCCCGGCATCGGCGACTACACCGCCGCCGCCGTCGCCAGCATTGCGTTCAACGAGCCGCGCCCGGCCGTCGACGGAAATGTTCTCCGCGTCCTCAGCCGGTTGTCTAACGATTCTGGTGACATCCGGTCGGCCTCCACCCGGCGGCGCCTCCAAGCGCTCGCCGGGCGGCTGCTCGACCGCCAACAGCCCGGCGAATTCAACCAGGCGGTGATGGAACTGGGCGCGGTCGTGTGCCTGCCCCGGTTCCCGAAATGCGCGGAGTGTCCTATGTCACGCTGCTGTGCGGCGCGCCGGCACGGCCGGCAGAACGACTTGCCGGTCAGGTCCCCCCGCTCGCCTCGCGTTACAATTGACCAGACGCTGCTTGTCATCGAGCGCCGCGGGCGGCTGCTGCTGCGCCGCCGCCCGAGCGGCTCGGCCCGGCTGGCGGGCTTCTGGGAGTTGCCCGTCGCCGCGGAGTTGCCCTCCGCCCAAATCGGCGGGCAACGCGGCGGCTTCCAACACTCCATCACAAATCATGAATACCGGTTCGCAGTCGTAACCGCGACCATTAGAAAGGCGCCGCCGGGTTTCCGCTGGATCGAACGGGCGCGCCTGCCCGGCTTGCCGCTGAGCGCGGCGGCCAAAAAGGCGCTGGCGCTGCTTGATGCCAACGGCCGGTAACTCCCTGCGGCACAAAGGGTTCAACAGATTATGAGATTGCACCACAACAAGCTCCGCGCCGCCACGACGGCGGCGATTCTGCCCATCATTCCGCTCCTGCTCTGGGCCTATTCCGACGGTCCGCCCCAGCGCCACTCCGGCGCCCCCGGCGACTTCGGCACCTGCACCCAGTGCCACCGCGGCATCGAGAACCCGGACACCGGCAAGGTCGAAATCGCCTTCCCCGAAGGCCTGACTTATACCCCCGGCACGAGGCAGACCTGGACGGTGACCATCACCGCGCCCGGCGCCGCGCTCTACGGCTTCCAGGCCACCGCCCGCCGCGCCGGCCAGGAGGAGTCCGCCCAGGCCGGCAACTTCGTCCCCGCCGGCCAGTCCACCCAAGTCTTGTGCGACAACGGAACCGAGAAATTCGGCGAGGCCGCCTGCCCGCCCGGCTTCGAGGTCCAGTTCATCGAGCACCGCCTCGCCCTCGCCGCCAACACCTTCACGTTCGACTGGATCGCCCCCGCCGAGAACATCGGCGACGTCAGGGTCTACGTCGCGGCCAATGCCGCCAACGGCAACCGGAGCACCTCCGGCGACCGCATCTACACGGCCTCCTACACTCTCACCCCCGTCAGCGCCGGCGGCGAACGCCCCATGATCAGCCAGGGCGGCGTCATCAACGCCGCCAGCACGCCCACGGTCATTATGCGCGAGATCGCCTCCAACACCTTCGTCTCCATTTACGGCCTCAATCTCGCCCCCCGCATCCGCTTCCTCGCCCCGGAAGATATCGTCAACAACACCCTGCCCACCGAGCTGGACGGCGTCAAGGTTGAGATCAACCAGAAACGCGCCTTCCTGCATTTCCTCAGCCCCAACCAGATCAACGTGCTCGTGCCGGACGACCCGGCTGTCGGCGACGTCCGCGTCGAAGTTCACAACGGCGAGCGCACCAGCGAGCCCGTATTCGTCACCAAGAAGGCCATCTCCCCCGCCCTCATCGCCTTCGATCCGGAAGGGAAAAAGTATGTCGCCGCAGTACATGGGCAGCCGGAGTCCGGTATCGTTCACGTCGGCAAGCCCGGATTGTTCGAAACTCTGCCGACATCGCCGGCCCGCCCGGGCAAGATCCTGGTTCTGTTCGCCCTCGGCCTCGGCCCCACCGATCCCGCCGTTCCCGCGGGCCGGATTCCCGCGACCGGCGCCCCGATCACCAGCCCCGTCCGCGTCTTCTTCGGCGAGATCGAGGCCACTCGAATCGACTACGCCGGCCTCACCCCAACCAACGCCGGCCTCTATCAGATCAACGTGCTCGTGCCGGAAACCGTCCCCGACGGCGACATCCCGGTGATCGCTGAAGTCGGCGGTATCCGCACCCAGACCGGCTTGTTCGTCACCGTCCAGCGGCAGTAACCGCGGGAGAACATCCGGCGCCGCGGCCCACTTAGTCTGGTGATGCGCCCGACGTGCTGGCTGCTGGCGGCAGCTCTCGCCGTGCCGCCGTCCTCCCCGGAGGATGGCGCCAATCCTCTGGCGCCACTATACTCGTCCGCCGGCATCGTAAACTCCGCCTCCGGCCTCCCGTTCGCGCTCGCCCCTAACACCATCGCCACCATTTATGGAGAGAACCTCTCTTGGACAACGCGGGGAATCACCCCGAACGACGTCCAGAACGGCATCCTGCCGACCGTGCTGCCCGGCGCCGGCGTCCACGTGCTGATCCAGAACATCCCGGCCTATCCCCTCTACGTCTCCCCCAACCAGGTAAACCTCATCATTCCAAATCACTTGTTGCCCGGTAAGGTTCAGCTCCAGCTCGTCCGCGACGGCCTGGCCGGCCGCCAGGTCGAGCTGACCCTGCGCCCCGCCGCCCCCGCCCTGTTCCTGCTCGACGCCGAAACCGCCGTCGCCAACCGCCTGGATGGATCCCTACTCACCTGGGACAATCCCGCCCTCCCGGGAGAACTCGTCATCCTCTGGGCGACCGGTTTGGGCGAAACCAAGCCCAACCCCCCGCCCGGCCGCCTCCCCATGCAAGCCGCTCCGCTGGCCCGTCTGTCCGAGTTCCGAATCTATCTCGATCGCGTCCCGGTAAGTCCTGAGCTGATCCACTACGCCGGCGTCGCCCCCCGCTTCGCCGGCCTGTACCAGATCAATCTCTTTCTCCCTGACACGGTCGGCCCCGGACCTGAAATCCGCCTGGCGCTCGGCGACGACATCAGCCCGCCGGGCATCCGGCTCCCGGTCAGGCCGTAACCCTCTACTACTCCACTGCGTTTATCAGGTTGTGGGCTACAATGGCCGAAGGAGGGCGAGATGTTAATTCGCTCATTGGCGGCCGGGCTTCTGTTGCTCGGCACGCTCCCCGCCCAGGATCAGGAACCGGCTGAACCCCCGGCTGGCACGTACGTCCTTGAGCCCGGCACCCGTGTCCCGCTCAGCATGATCAACAGCGTCAGCACCAAGAACTCCGCCGTCGGCGATCGCATCTACCTCGAAACGGTCTTCCCCGTCATGGCCAACGGCCGCATCGTCATCCCGCCCGGCAGTTACGTCGCCGGCACCGTCACCAGCGTCAAGCGCCCCGGCAAGATCAAGGGCCGCGGCGAATTGTACGTGCGCTTCGATTCCCTCACACTGCCCAACGGCGTCACGCGTGATTTCCGCGCTCGCATCGGCAGCCTCGACGGCCGCGCCAGCGAGGAGCTCGACCGCGACGAAGGCAAGATCCGGAGCGAGGGCAACAAGTCCGGTGATGCCCGCACCGTCGGCGAAGCCACTGCTGCCGGCGCCTCCGCCGGCACCATCGCCGGCGCCGTCGGCGGCAACGCCGGCATGGGCGCCGGAATCGGAGCCGCCGCCGGCGCCACCGCCGGCTTGATCGGCGTGCTGCTTTCCAGGGGTCCGGAAGCGGTCCTGGCTAAGGGCACGACCGTCGAGATGGTCCTGGACCGTCCGCTCGTCTTCACTGAGGACGAACTCGATTTCGGCCCCTCCTCCCGGCGCCCCGCGACCGGCGGCGACGGCCCCCTCCCCAGCCAAAAGAAACAGCCGCCGGTGCCCCTCCCCGGCCGCCGCCTCCCGCTCTGAGTCCCTCTACTCCCGGACCAGAGCCTCGATCTCCTCCAACTCCCGGCCCGCTTCGGCCCAACGGCCCTGCGCCGAAAGCTCCCGGTAGCGCGCCAGCCGGTTACGAATCGCCTCCAGGCGCGAATCCGTCGTCCCCCCGGCCGCCGGCGGCCGGTCCACCGCCACCTCGGTGACCGATGCCATCTCCACTGGCGCAGCCGGCGCCGCCCCGCTCACCCGGCTCAGCTCCTCCACCGCCTCCTCGTACGTGTCCCGATAAATCAGCCGGTTCCCCATCGCCAGCACCACCTTCTTGAGTTGCGGCATCCGCGCTTCCGATGCCTGAATGTAAATCGGTTCCACGTACAGCAGCGTGTTCTCCACCGGCAACACCAGCATCTGCCCCCGCAGCACCTGTGAGCCCTGCTGGTTCCACAGGCTCAGGTCCTTCGAAATGTTCTGGTCCTGGTTGATCCGAGCCTCGATCTGCATCGTGCCGAAGAACAGTTCCTGCTTGGAGAGCTGCAAAAACAGCAGTTCGCCGAGATGTTCCCCGTCACAGCGCGCCATCATCAGCCCGATCAGGTTGTCCTTGTTCCTCGGTGCGAATGGCAGCATCAGCAGGAACTCGGCTTCCGTCTCCCCGGGCAGCGTGGCGACGACGTACGTCGGAGTCACCGGCTGCGGCCGCAGCTCCTGCCCCTGCACGTTCCGCGCGATGTCCCAGACGTCCTCCTTGTTGTAGAACGCCTGCGGGTCCAGCATATGAAAGGTCCGGTAAATCTCTGCCTGGACCTGGAACAGCACCATCGGATAGCGCGCGTGCCGCCGCAGATCCGCCGGCATCTCCGTGGCCGCCAGCAATAGCTCCGGAAACAGGCGCTGATAGGCCTGGATGATCGGGTCCGACGGCTCAAAAACGTACAGCTTCGCTTCCCCCGTGTAGGCGTCCACCGTCGCCTTCACTGCGTTCCGAATGTAGTTCACCGTCCCCAGACCTTGGACCGTCACGCTCTGCGCATACGGATGCGCCCGCGAAGTCGTATACCCATCGACCGTCCACACCAGCCGCCCGTCATCGGTGAGCACCAAATAAGGATCCGGATCCCACGCAATGAAGCCCGCCAGCGTCTCCAGCCGCCGCCGAATGTTCCGCCGGATCATCATCCGGCTCTCCTCGGTGAACAGCCCGGTCAGGATAATGTTGATGTCCCCCTGCGAAAGGGCGGCCGCGATCCTCATAGGAAACGAAGAGATCGGGAACCCGCCCGTCCCCTCATAGCGCGTGAACACGTTCTCGCTCCCGGAAGGATAGTCGAACTCCTGCTCCGCCGTCCGCACGAAGACCGGCTCGTGGGTCACCTCACCGTAGTAGATTTCCGGCCGCGTCAGCTTCAGGCTTTCCGTCTCTACCCGCGGCGGCGCGTCCTGCACGAACAGCACCGGCAGACCCTCCGGCGTGATCCGGTTGGCCTCCGCCATCACCACCCCGTAGCCGTGCGTGTAGATGAAATGCGGGTTGATCCAGCTTGCCTGCGCGTCGGGCAATTGGCGGATATCGAGCTCCCGCGGCGACAGCATCACCTGCCGCAGTTGCCCGTCGATCTCGTAGCGGTCCACGTCCGAATCGTTGAACACGTAGTAAGTCCGCAGCGCCTGGATCTGAGTCGTCGTGTCGTGGAACGCCCGCCAGTCCCACAGCCGCACGTTGTCGAACAGCGCCCGGTGACGCGCCGGTTCGATCTTCGCCTCCAGCGTCGCCTGAAACTCGATCTCCCGCGTCCGCTCCTCCAGGCCGAAAGCACTCCGGGTAGCCTTGATATGCGTCTCGATGTAAGGACGCTGGATCGACATCTCGTTCGGCCGTACATAGGCCACTTGAACGATCCGCGGCGCCGCCGCGTGCAGGATCAGCACCACAACCAGCGACCCCGCCCACAGCCACCTCCCCAGCCACACGAACACCGCCGACGCCAGACACGACAGAATCACCAGCCACTGCAGCGGCAGGGTGACGTTTTCGTTCACGTAATCCACGCCCACCATGAAGCCGTGGTCGTTGAACAGCAGCTCATAGCGCCCCAGAAAATAGCGAATCGCCAGCGCCACCAGAAACACCACGGCCGCCCCGCGGAGAAACTTCGACTCCAAACCCCCTTCCAGCCGGAAAATTCGCGGGTCGATCTCCTGCGACTGCTGGATCTCCGGCAGCCGCTCGCGCAGTTGCCAGCCCCGCGCCGCAATCCAGTACACAAAGGCCGCGGCGATCGTCACCGCCAACAGGTAGCGGCGCAGAACATTGTAAAACGGCAGGTCGAACAGATAGAACGACAGCGGCTTGCCGAAAATCGCGTCCTGCCACGCCGTCGCCTCAACCGGAAGGTTCCGCCCGCCAAAGAATCGCACCACCGTCCAGGTGTCGATGCTCGACGCGCCGACCAGCAGCGCCGCCAGCAGCAGAATCAGGGCAACCACCTTCGAGTACCACCGGTTGTACACATGCCGCACCCCGGCAAAATGCAGCGCCCGCATGTGCGCCGCCAGCAGCACCCCGAAAGCGATGAGGGTCGCGGCAATCGCTGGCGTCACCCGGTACAGCAGCATGCTCGCCCAGGTGCTCACCTGCCCCATCTCCTTCCACCACTGGTAGTCGATGACAAAGGAGGCGACAGTCCGCGCGCTGATCAATACAACCAGCAGAACCAGCAGCAGTATGGTCAGCCGGCCCTGCTTTCGGGAACCAGGCAATTCGCGATAAGCCACTCCCTTATCTTAAGTGACATCGGGGCAGCCCGGGGGCGGTCAGCCCCGCCAGCGGAGAATGCAGCCGCCCGCCGCTTGCGCGGAAGTCCTTTGTCCTGAAAACGCTACTTCGTTTCCCGCGACGAGTACCGGTTGAGCGCCGCCAGCAACTTGTCTGCGCCCTTCGGCGGCGCCACACTTCCAGTGACGATTTCCCGGCTGCTGATCTTGCGACCGTATAGTTGCTCGTTCACCCCAAGGTCCTGCCGCAGCGTCGCACCGGCCAGCGAGATGCCGGCAAACACACCCCGCGATCGCGACCATGTCAGAATCTCGGCGCGCATCTGCAAGTCGGTCATCGCCGCTGCCGTGCGCCCCACCGGGCCCGCCGCCGCCGAGGCGTCCCCGCCCAGCGTGAACCGGCTCGACAGCAGCTTCTCTTTGCCCCGCTCGTTCATTACCAGCATGATGACGTCGGTCTCCGAACCGCCGATCTGAAGTCCGAAACTTCCTCCCTCAATCCGCATCGCGCCCGGAGCCGTCCAGCCCTTGCCCCCCGCCTGCCGGCAGGTCATGTACCCCCGCCCGTACCTGCCGCCGAAAATGAAAGCGCCCCTCTTCACGCCCGGAATGATGACCGCGCAGTGCGCCTTGTTCAACAGCTCCTGCGGAATCGCCTGATCCGCCATCTCCATCGTTTCCACAAACACATCCGCCGCCTCCCCCAGCCGCTGCACCGCCTCGGATTCGGCCATCAGCAACGCCGGCGCCAACAGCGCCATAGTCAGAACTCGCATGACACCTCCCTCGTTAACAATCATCTCACAGCCGCCTGCCCCCAGTGCCGATACACCCCCAACCTCCGGTCACCGTCACCCCCGGCCCGCTAACCCCTTTAAGTCCGGCCACTTGCACCTGCCCTACGGAGCCCGACTCCCGACGCCCACTGTATAATACTCTGCGGGAACCCATCCCAACAAATGGGTTCGTTTCGCCAAAATCAACCGGCTCTCATTTCGCAAATGCAAAATAAGACCTCCCGTCCGTTCCGCACTCCCCGTCAAAGTCGCCCTCGCCACCCCCCAAATTGGCTTCGTTCCGAAAAAATCCGCTCCCCCAGTTTTCACTCGGTGCAAATAAGACCTCCGTGCGTTCCGCCCGCCCCCGCCCCGCTGCCCCCAAATTGGCTTCGTTTCGCCAACAAACCCTCTCCGGCGTTTCGCTGCTTGCAAATAAGGCGCCCGTGCGTTCCGCCCCCACTCTGCTCCCTCCTCCGCCGCAGCGTTACGATGAAAGGAATCTGGAGATTAAGCATATGAACGTTTCCAAGCTCAGCCGCCGCGGCTTCGTCGGAGCCGCCCTCTCGGCCGCCTCAGCCGCCCGCGTCCGCGGCGCCAACGACCGCATCCGCATCGGCGTCATCGGCGCCGGCGGACGCGGCCAGTACCTCATGAGGGAAGTCGCCAAAGCCCGGGACCTCAACGTCACCATCACCGCCGTTTGCGACGTCTGGCGCCCTAACCGCGAAAAGGCCGCCGCCACGGCCAAAGCCGACTGGGGCGCCGAGCCCCGCCAGACCATCGATTATCAGGAGCTCCTCGGCTGGGACACCGTCGACGCCGTCCTCATCGCCACCCCCGACTTCTCCCACAGCCGCATCCTCAAACACGCCGTCGAGGCCGGCAAAGACGCCTACTGCGAAAAGCCCATGGGCACCGTCTTCGCCGAGGCCAAGGCCGCCTACCTCGCCGTCAACAACAGCGGCCGCGTCGTCCAGATCGGCACCCAGCGCCGCAGCGACGGCCGCTACATCGCCGCCGCCAAGCTCGTCCGCTCCGGCATCCTCGGCAAGGTCACCCGCGTCGAAACCTCCGTGAACTTCTTCGAGCCCCGCTGGCGGCGCGACTTCACCGGCGTCAAGCGGGAAGACGTCGCCTGGGACTACTTTACCCTGCACGCCGAAAAACGCCCCTTCGACCCACGCCGCTTCCGTCAGTGGCAGCTCTTCCGCGACTACACCAACGGCATCCCCGGCCTCTGGATGAGCCACTTCATCGATCTCGTCCCCTGGTTCCTCGGCGACCCCTACCCCGCCGGCGCCGTCGCCAAGGGCGGCGTCTACTTCTGGAAAGACGGCCGCGAAACCTATGACGTCTTCCACGCCCTGCTGGACTACCCCCAGGACGTCCTCGTCGGCTTCGCCATGAGCCTCACCAACAGCGACGGCAACCGCAACGCCTGGTACGGCTCCCGCGGCGCCCTCGATATGGACCGCTTCATCATCACCGGCCAGGGCAGCTCGGCTCCGGACCGCATCGACCGCGAGATCAAGATCCAGCCCGAGCCGGCCAACTCCCATATGGCTAACTTCATCGAATGCATCCGCAGCCGCGGCCGGCCCCGCGCCGATATCCAGGCCGGCTTCTCCCACGCCGTCGCCGGCTGCATGGCCGCCATCGCCCGAGACACCGGCCGCAACGTGCGCTTCGACGCCGAACGCCTGGAGATCGTCTAGCCTATGCTGCTCACCCGGCGAGAACTTCTTCAGGCCGCCGCCGCCACCATCCTCCCAGGACAGGGCCCGCCCATCACCCGCATCGAGGTGTTCCCCGCCGCCTACCCCGTCACCGGCCACTTCAAGTTCTTCACCCGCCCCGAACGCCCGTCGGTGCTGGTCAAGATCACGTGCGAAACCGGCGCCGCCGGCTGGGGCCAGTCCGTCCCCATCCCCACCTGGAGCTACGAAACCGTGGAATCGGTCGTCGCTGCCATCGAGCGCTACCTCGCCCCCGTCCTCATCGGCGGCAATCCGTTCGACATCGACGGCGCCCACCGCGCCATGAACCGCGCCATCTCCCCGTCATTCTCCACCGGTATGCCGATCGCGAAAGCCGGCATCGACCTCGCGCTGCACGACCTCGCCGGCCGCCTCCGCGGCCAGAATATGCCCGAGCGCTGGGGACGCCGGCCACTGCCCCGCCTCACGCTGAGCTGGACGGTGAACCCGCAGAACCTGCCCGAAACCGAGCTCCTCGTCCAGGAAGGCCTCCGGCGCGGCTATCGACACTTCAACGTCAAGCTCGCCCCCAACCCGCGCTACGACCTCGAACTTTGCCGCATCGTCCGCCGCCTCGCCCCCGAGGCCTTCCTGTGGGGCGACGCCAACGGCGGCTACGACCTGGCCTCCGCCCGATGGGTCGCCCCGCGCCTCGCCGACCTCGGTATGAACGCCTTCGAGCAGCCCCTGCCGGCCAACCGGCTCACCGGCTACCGGGATCTGAAGAAACAGGGCGCCCTGCCCATCATCATGGATGAGGGTGTGGTCTCCCCCACCGACCTGATCGAGTTCATCCGCCTCGACCTGCTGGACGGCGTCGCCATGAAGCCGGCCCGCACCGCCGGCCTGCGCGACGCCCGGCGCCAGGTCGAGATCCTCGAGGACGCCGGGCTCATGTTCCTCGGCAGCGGCCTGACCGATCCGGACGTCGCCCTCGCCGCCGCCCTTCAGCTCTACGCCGCCTACCACCTGAAATTCCCCGCCGCTCTCAACGGCCCTCAGTTCTTGGCCGCCAGCTACCTCAAAGCGCCGCTCACCGTCAACGACGGCGCCATCGACGTCCCTCTGGGGCCTGGGTTGGGAGTCGAAATCGACGAAGACAAACTCCGGAGGGCATCGGCATGAGAATCCTGATCGTCGCGATTCTGACCGCCGCGGCGCTGGCCCAATCGCCGTTCGAGTTCCGGGAGGTCTCCCCCGCCTCCCTGCAACTGACCGAGAACGGCCGGCCCGTGTTCACCTACAACCACGGCGTGATGCACAAGCACGGCGCCCCCGCCGACCGCGCCCGCTGCTGCTACCTCCACCCCGTCTGGGCCCCCGACGGCACCATCCTCACTGACGATTTCCCGAAGGACCACTACCACCACCGCGGCATCTTCATCGCCTGGCCTGTCGCCGTCATCGACGGCCGGCAGTACGATCTCTGGACGCTGCGTAGCGGCATCCGCGAGAAGTTCGAGCGCTTCCTCACCCGCCGCACCGGCCCCGAGTCGGCCACCCTCGCTCTGGAAACCGGCTGGTACGTGGACGGCAAGAAAGCCGTCAGCGAACAACTGGAGATCCTCGCCCGCCCGGAGAACTCCGGCTGCCGCGAACTCCAATTCCGCGTCCGGCTCCAGGCCACCGGCAGCCCGGTCGGGCTGCGGGGCGACCCGACCGGCGCCAAAGGCTACGGCGGCTTCAACGTCCGCTTCGCTCCGCGCCAGGACACCGTCATTACCACTGACAAGGGGCGGGAGGCCGCCGACTCGAACATGGTTCCCCACCCCTGGGCGCAACTCACCGCCCTGTTCGCCGGGCGCCGCGCCGGACTCCGCATCGACATCGACCCCGCCAACCCCGGCTACCCCAACGGCTGGTGCCTCCGCCACTACGGCTTCCTCGGCGTCAACTTCCCCGGCAACGACACCTACACCCTCCGGCCCGGTGTGCCGCTTGCGCTCAACTACCGCATCACCGTCTTCTCAGGCGCCGCCGCCTGCGCGCCCTCCAGGCAGGCGAATACCTCCCGGTAGAACTCCGGGTGGGATTGCCAGGTCTGCGCGGTCACGATGTTGCCGTCCCGCACCGCCTGCCGGCTGTCCCACCTGCCGCCCGCCAGCGCCACCTCATTTCGCACATGTTCATAGCCGGTCACCCAGCGGTCTTTGACCACGCCCGCAGCCACCAGTACCTGGACTCCGTGGCAAATCGCGAACACGTACTTGCCGAGCGTCAGGAACTCCCGCACCAGGTTCAGCAGCTTCTCCTCGTGGCGCAGGTACTCCGGAGCTCGCCCGCCCGCAATCACGATCGCCTCGAAATCCACCGCGGACGCCTCGGCGATGCTGAGATCCGATGCCAGCCCGTATCCGGGCCGCTCGATGTAGGTGTCCCAGCCGGGCTCGAAATCATGCAGCACCAGGTGCAGGCGGCGCTTGCTCGGCGCCGCCACCACCGGTTCGTAACCCGCCTCGCGAAACCGGTGGACTGCATAGAGCACCTCGTAGCTCTCGCCACCGTCGCCCGTAACAATCAGAATCTGCTTGCCCATGACCTCGCCAGCATATCAAAGCGGACCCTCGCCAGGCTGAAGTTCGCCTGGCCCAGGCTTTCGGCATGGGCGCGCGTGCTGACCCCTATACCGGCGGATACTTCCACGGAGGCCGGTAGTCGCGGCGGAGGAGGCGGTTGGCTTCACCGTCGCCGGCGCAGAGCTCTTTGTCACCGTCCCACTGCACGCTGCGTCCGAGCCTGAGCGACAGCATCCCCAGCAACGACATCACGGTGGCGCGGTATCCGAACTCGATGTCCGAGGCCGGGCGCTTGCCCGTCTTGATGCAGTTGAGGAAGTCAGCAAAGAGTTCTCTTATGTTCTGGTCGTCGGGCGCGTTGAGCTTCGGTTCTTCGTGGAGGGTGGGCTTTTTCGGGTCGGCCGGGTAAAACGTCCAGCCGTCACGCCATCCCATGTGGAAGACCCCTTCGGTCCCATAAAAGTAGGCGCCGAGGCTGTGCTTTTCCGACTGGTTGCCGCCGTAGCGCCGGTGTTCCCAAACACAGGTGAAAGACTCGAACTCGAAGCTGGCCACCTGGGTGTCCGGGGCGTTGGTCGCGTCACGCATAATCGGACGCCCGCCAGTGGAGAAGACACGCTTCGGCCATTTCTCTTCGGTCCACCACAGGACTTGGTCAAACCAGTGGATGCCCCAGTCGCCGAGGGTGCCGTTGGCGTATTCCAGGTGCTGGCGGAAACCGCGCGGATGGATGCTACGGTTGAAGGGCTTTTTGGGGGCGGGCCCGCACCAGAAATCCCAATCGAGTCCGGCCGGCGGGTCAGAGTCCGGCGTTGGCGGCTGGGGCCGTTGGGCGGAATGCACGAAGCAGCGCACCATGCCGATCTTGCCGGCGCGGCCGGAACGCAAGAACTCCATGCCGGAGATGTTGTGCGGCGAGACGCGGCGGTGGGTGCCGACCTGGACGACGCGGTTCGCGGCGCGGGCGGCATTGAGGATGGCGCGCCCTTCCTGGATGGTGTGGCAGATGGGCTTTTCCAGGTAGACGTGGGCGCCTTTTTCGATGGCCGCGATGGCGGTGAGGGCGTGCCAGTGGTCCGGGGTGGCGACGATGACAATCTCGGGCGCCTCTTTGGCGAGCAGGTCCCGGAAGTCTTTATACTTGCGCGGCTGATCGCCGCTCAGCTTGGTGATCTCCTCGACGGCCGGATTGAGCTGGTTTTCATCGACATCGCAGGCGCCGACAATCCGGCATTCGCCGCTCTGGATAGCCTCGCGGAGGATGTTCATGCCCCACCAGCCGGCGCCGATGAGCGCGGTCTTGTACTTGCCCCGGCTCTGCGGGTTGAGAAATGCGGGCGCTCCGGAGAGCGCCAGGGACGATTTCAGAAAGTTTCGGCGGTCCATGTTCAGCCCCTGGGTATTATCACTGCGGATGATATAGCAAGGCATGGGATGCGAGCAAGCCGGCCCGCGCGGGCAGTCGACCGGCCGTCAGATGCCCAAGATCCGGCCGACTTCGACGAGGCTGGTTTCGAGGCTCGAGAAGACGGGCAGGCCGGTCTGATGGCGCAGGGGGTCCACCAGGTGGGCCATCGAGACCTGCGCCAGGACGATGGCGTCGACGCGGCGGGCGGCCAACCGGAGCGCGGCGTCGGCCAGCAGCCGGTCATGCGTCGCGCGGTCGCCGGCCAGCAGAGCCTCCACAGCCTTCGGGAGAAGCTCCTCGAGGACTTCCAGCGGCCTGCCGGCCGCGGCGTCTTCCAGGAGCCGGCGTGTGACGGGCAGCGTCGGCGGGAAGCTCACGATCACGCCGATGCGCTGGCCGGCCTGAATCGCGCGCCTTGCCATCGGCTCGTCAATCTTCAGCAGCGGGATGCGCGCTCCGGCGCGCAGCTCCGCAAGCGCCGCCGGCGTCACCGCCGAGCAGCACAGCACAGCTAACTCGGCGCCGTAGGTGTCGCGGCCGGTGGCGATCATCTCGGCCAGACGTCGCGTGGCCGCAGCGATCTCACCGGACTGGAAGAGCCGCATGATGCCGTCGTCCAGCAGGTTGGTGATTTGCAGTTCGGGCGCGTGCCTGGGGTAATAGTCGTTCAACGGGGCCAGCGAAGCCCGTGAGGCGTGGATGAGGGTGATGTTGCGCTTTGGCATCGGTTAGCCGAGTGCGGCCAGTTCGCGACAGATGGCTTCCGCCAGTGAGTGGGTGGCGCCGCGGCCGCCGAGGTCGGGCGTGAGGTCCTGCCGGCAGTGCAGGACGGCGGCGACGGCCCGGCGGACACGGTCCGCCGCCTCCGGCTGGTTCAGGTGGTCGAGCAGCATGGCGCCGGAGAGGACGAGTCCGATCGGATTGGCGATGCCCTGACCCGCGATATCGGGGGCAGCGCCATGGGAGGCTTCGAAAACGGCCGTTTGAGGGCCGAAGTTGGCTCCGGGCGCGAGACCAAGACTGCCGGCCAGTCCGGCAGCCAGATCGGAAATGATGTCACCGTACTGATTGGGGAGCAGCAGCACGTCGAACAGCTCCGGCTGTTTGACGAGCAGGTAGCAGGCGGCGTCGACCATGCGGTCGTCGAACTCCAGCTGGGGGTAGCGGGTGACGACGTCGTGAGCCGTCTGTAGGAACAGGCCGTCGGTGCAGTGCAGCACATTGGCTTTGTGAATGGCGGTGATGCGGCGGCGGCCGTGGCGGAGGGCATACTGACAGGCGAACTCGGCGGCGCGGCAGGTGGCGCTGCGGGTGATCCGCTTGATGGCCTCGGCGGTATCGGCATCGACCCTGCGCTCGAGGCCGATGTAGGTATCCTCGGTCACCTCGCGCACGATGACGACATCGAGGTGGCGGTAAGCGCCGGAGACGCCCTCCCAGCCCCGGATGGGCCGCAGGTTCACGAAGGCGCCGAGCTCGCGGCGCAGGGCGTTGTTGACGCTGGGGTAGCGGCGGGCGTTCACCACGACGCCGCCGCTGAGCCGCTCCGCCAGCAGGGGCGCCTTGATTGCGACGCCGACCCGGCGGACGGTTTCCAGAGACTCGGCGGGGAGTTCCGCGCCAAGACGCTCGCGGCCGTCCCGGCCCATAGGCGCCTCGACCCATTCGAAGGGCACCCCGGTGGCTTCGAGCACGCGCTGGGTGGCGGCGGTGATCTCCGGCCCGATGCCGTCCCCGCGGATAATGGCTACGGTTGGCATTCGTCCCAATTTACCGACAGCAGGGGCGCGGTCCCGAGCACGGCCAGGCTCCCGACGAACAGGAACGGCACAGTGAAACCGGCGCCCCGGGAAATGATTCCGATGAGCCACACCAACGACCCGCCGGAGAAGGCCCCGATGGCCCCCATCCAGCCGGCAATGGTTCCCACGCGGCCCGGGGCAATGTCCTGGTTGAAGGCGAGGAAGTTGGCTCCGTAGGAGGCCCGCCCGACTTCCAGCACCAGGAGCAGGCCGACAGCGGCCCACACTCCCGGCGCCCAGGGCAAGGCGGCCACCGCCGCCATGAGCAGCATCGACACGGCCAGCACGAGCTTGCGCGCCCGGCCGACGGCGACACGGCGGCGTGTCAGAAAGGTGACCGCCGCCCCGCCGAGCAGGAAGCCGAGGTCGCGGCCGATTCCGGTCAGGAACAGGTAGCCGCCCAGCCTCATATCTACGGGCAGCTTCCAGCGCTGCACGAAGTAGGTGGCGGTCCAGGCGCTGACGACGTGGATGATGGGGATCGCGAAGGCGGCGCCGGCGACGCAGGCCCAGAACCTCGGGCTGCGCGCGATAACATTCCACTGGTCGGCGCGGGATTCGACGGCGCCCGTCTTGGCCCCGTGCAGCACGTCGGCGGACGGCCGGAACCAGGCCAGCCAGGCGGACGCCCACAGCCATCCCAGCCCTCCGAGGATGACGAAGCCGGTTCGCCAGCCGACGGTGTTTGCGAGCCAAATCATGACGACCGGGGCGAGCAGTGCGCCGAGGCTGCCGCCGCTCATCATGATGCCGTTGGCGAAGGACCGATCTTTGGGCGGAAGGATGCGGGCGATGATGCGGGCGGCCCCAGGCTGGCCGGCGGCTTCGAAGATGCCGAGGGCCATCCGCGTCGCGCAGATGGAGAAGAAGCCACGGGCCAGACCGGTACAGGTCTGCGCCAGCGACCACAGCGCCACGAAGGCGGCGTAGACAAGGCGGATGTTGAACCGGTCCAGGAAGAAGCCCACGAACAGATGCATTGCGCCGTAGGCGTAAAGGAAGACGCTCATGAGAAAGCCAAGCTGGGCGTTGTCCAGCGCCAGTTCGGTCTGGATGATCGGGGCGACGACGTTGAGCGCCTGCCGGTCGAGGTAGCTGAGCGCGGTGGCGCCGAGCAAGAACAAAGCGACCTTCCATGGCCACCAGCGGCTCGATGCGGTCACGGCGCCAACCTTTTCATGTACAGCACCCAATCATCGCCTCCGGGGGGCGGCGTCAGCCCGCGACCGTCCTCGGTGAAACCCGCGTCGCGGCGGTCCGAGGTGTCCTGTGCATTGATCCACGTCACGCGATAGGGTCCGCCGGCGACCTCGACATTGACGGTCCCGGGCTCGTCGAGGTAGACGAGGTATTCGCGGCCTTTCTCGGCCAGGCAATAGCCGTTATCCACGATTTCCGGGCACGGGGTCATGCGCCAGAAGGGCACGGATTCGAAGAAATCCCAGACGCGGGCGATGATGTCGTGGCGCTGCTGGGCGCGGTCCGCCAAATCCAGGCTGCCGGAGAAGCCGGAAGACGAGTCCCCGTTCATGTCGCCGAAGTTCAGGGCCGCTGAGCACATGGTGATCACGTAGGCGTTCTTTCGGAGGTCGGCTTCCGAGTAAGGCGGGTGGAACTTGTTCCCGGACCACAGGGTCTCCTGGGCGTAAAGCGGCTTGCGCGGGTGGTGGTTGGCGAGCAGGCCGAGGGCGAGCCGGCGGCGGTTTAGGGTCTTTGGTCCTTGCAGGATGCCGTAGCCGGTCCAGTCCGACCCGACGTAAGGGTCGTCGCCGGTGCGGTTATGCACGCTGACGAGGTGCCCGAACGGATCCAGGCGCTTGATGAGGCGGCCGAGGCGCTCGACATCCCGGCTGTCCATCCAGCTTTGGCGAAGGTTCGGCTCCGGCCCGGCGACGTTAAACAGAAGATTCCAGTACGGCGCCAGCCGGGCGAGCGTGTAACGGACGTAGCGGAGCTGGTCTTCGGGGTCGCGCGGGTAGTTGGAATTCTTGCCGAAAAAGCCGGCAAAAGGGAAGACAAGGATCCTGCGGCGGGCGAGTTCGTCGAGGATCGCCTCCATGCGCCGGTATTGGGCGGCGTCCAGCGGCCAGAGCTTGGGGGTGTCCCAGCCGCGGCCCCGGCCCTCGACGTCGCGATTCAAATAGTGACTGGCGATGGAGAGCATGTTGTAGCGCTGGGCGACGAGCCAGTCGAGAAATGCGGCGCGCTGCTCGGCCGGCCAATTGGCCGCAAAGAAGCGATCGCCGGCGTGGAAGCTTCGAATCAACTCGTGTGCGCCGCCGCGATAGCCGAACCAGATCGGGTTGTGCTCGTCGGCGCCGATGAGGCCGGGGATGTCGGACTCGACGACGCGAAAGGTCCCCGTCGCACCGGGGGCGCCGTCGGAGAAGGCCGCCTCGTAGCGCCACTCGCCGAGACGGTCCGGCATGAAGCGCAGCCTCCACGTGGCGCCCCCGTCGTAGAAGCCCCAGAAGTCGATTCGTTCGCCGCCGGGCGCGGTATAGGTGACGTTCAGGGTGACGTCGTTGTAAGGGTCGGCGTAGCGGCGGGGGTTGTGGACGGTTGTTTCAAAGCGGTCCCACCGGCCGACTTGCGGCGCGGCGGCGGCACAGTTCAGAAGAAGGAGTGCGGCGAGTGTGCTGATTAGTGCGGGCATGATTCGGAATAGCGTAGGCGGTCCTGGACGATGGGCGGGCTGCCGTCGCCTTTGACACCGTAGATCTCCACGCGCAACTCACGGGGGGTGATTGTCAGCTTCGCGAAGTGGTGCCGCGTGTTGTCACGAAAGGCGGTCCAGTACGGCGGGGGATGAGTCTTGAAGGCGGCGAAGCTCTTGTTGATGTTTGACAGCTTGCCGCCCGGGCTGACCTTCAGGTAGCTGACTCCGTCGTTCATGGTGTAGCAGTCCGCGGTCTTCGAAGTCGGCGTGATGTGGTCCGGAACGCCTCGCAGTGGGTAAGTCCGCTCATAGCTCTGGTCGTGGCAGCTCAGGGCGACCTTGACCTCGTGGCGCTCAAACAACGGGCCGAGCTGCCGGCGGAGGTCCTCGTTGGACGGGTGGTTGGAGCCGTCGGAGAAGGGGGCCACGTGCAGGAAGGGGATGATCCACTTTTTGCCGGCGCGGCGGGCGGCGGCCATGTCGCGGTCGATCCAGTCGATGGCGGAGCGGGCCAGCGGACCGCGCTCGGAGTTGGCTGCCAGGATGCTGACGAAGTGGGCGTCGCCGATGTCGAAGGAGTAATAGCGCCGATTGTCAAAGCCCTCCGGCGTGGGAAAGTGTTCGGCCCAGAATAAGTAACCCTCGCGCAGGAAGATCTCGTGGTTGCCGTAAGTGGGCATCATGGGCGCTTTGACGGCGATGGGCTTCATCTGCTCAAACCAGGCGAGGATGGTCTTGTCGAGCGTCCCCCAGCGGGGGTCGGTGTTGAAGTATGCGTAGTCGCCGCCGAGCAGCACGATCAGGGGATCCATCTGGCCGATCTCGGCAATGACCTGTTCCACGCCGGTTCCGAGGCCATCCTCGCGGCCAATCATGCCGGTGTCGGCGACGAAGATGGCCTCGAACGGCGCCGAACCGGCCGGTGCGGTCCTCATTGTGTAGGTGTGGTCCGGGCCGAAGCGGTACTCATATCGCGTCGAGGGCGTCAAGCCGCGCAGGGTCGCCTCATGGACCTTTCCCGGTGCGCCGGTGAGCCGCTCGGCCCCGGCGGCGCGCCGCCACGGCCGGGTCCCGGCCGGGCGGTACTCGACTACGGAGGGAGCCTCTGGCGAGGCGGTGTGCCAGACGATGGTCATTGTCGTGGAGGGATCCTCGACCCAGGCGAGGTGAATGGCAGAGGGCTCTGATTTGAGCTCGGAAGGCGGTCCGTCCGCGCCCAGGGCGGGCGCCGCCAGCAGGAGGCAGAGCAGGTATGATCTCATCGCTACCGGGTCATTATCGAACAGCCGGCTACCAGAGCAGCTTGAGGGCGAGTTGCACGATGCGGGGATCGGCAGCGCCCTGGATGATTCCGTAGTTCGGGTTTCCCACCTGGCTGTTGGGGTTACTGAACCGCGTGTGATTGAAGATGTTGAAGAACTCCCCGCGGAACTGGAGCCGGACACGCTCCTTGATGGGAATGTTCTTGAACACGGAAAAGTCGAGCTCCCAACTTCCAGGCCCATCGAGGATGTTTCGGCCGCTGTTGCCGAGGGTTCCTCTCCGCGGCGTGGCGAAGGCGGCGGTGTTGAACCACTGCTCGCGGCTACGGTTGAAACCCTTGCGAGGATCGCCGACCAAATTGGCCAACTGGTTGGCGGCGCCGCAGACGCAGACGTCGCCCTGGACGGTGACGTCGAACGGGAACCCGCTGCGTGCGCTCAGAATCCCGTTGAGCTGCCAACCGCCGACGAGGTGGCCGAGCCTGCCGGCGCCGGAGAGATAGCGTTTGCCCGGACCGACCGGTATATCCCAAGTGCCGCTGATGACCGCGCGGTGGCGGATATCGAACTCCGACCGCCCCTTGTGGAGGCTGCGGTTGCGGATGTCACGCGGCTGGTCGTCGATGCGGGAAGCGCCGTCGAGCGACTTCGACCAGGTGTAGGAGCCAAGGAACGAGAAGCCGCCGGCGAACCGGCGTTCGAGCCGCAGGATTCCGCCATGGTAAGTGGAGTTCGCGCCGGGATCGCCGATCCGGATCGTGTTGCCGAAGAGGGGGAAGGGCCGTCGCGAGAGGATCGGGGTGATGTTGTCGGGGTCCGGCAGATTGGCCTGGTTGGCGTTGAAACGCTGAATCAGGCGGGTGCCTTTGCTGCCGATGTAGCCCACCTCGAGCAAGGTGCGGCCGGGCAGCTCCTGCTGGATGGTGAAGTTCCACTGCTGGTAGTATTGGTCCGGGTAGTCGGGAGTCGGGCCGAAGACGTTGGGCCGGGAGGCCGGCGCCCCTTTGGCCGGGAACAGTTCCCAAATGCGGAGAACGTCCGGATCGGCCGAGTTCCCGTTCTGGTTACTCCTCAAACCGATCACTTCACCGTGCGGCGGGTTCCGCACCCAGGTTCGCAGGTCTTGGAGCTCAATCATGCTGTAAAAGATGCCGTAGCCGGCGCGGATGGCCGTGCGGTTGTCGCCAAACGGCCGAAAGGCGAAACCGACGCGCGGTCCCCAGTTGTTCGTATCCGTGGGAACCAGACCGCGCGGTGTCTCCGGCCCATCGACGATGCCTGTGCCGGGAATGTACGCCCGGCTTGACCCGGCGAGCAAGATCCGTCCGCCGGGGGTCCAGTAGTCGACCATGCTCAGTCGGTCCTGCACGTCCGAGTAGCGCGTATTCAGCTCATAGCGCACGCCGAGGTTCAGGGTCAACTTGGGGTTCACCTTCCAGTCGTCTTGAACGAAGAACGCGTAGCTGAATCCATTAAAGTTGCCGGAGAGGGAGGTGGAGCTGCCCGTCGCGGTTAAGGGCAAGCCAAGGATCACGTCGGCCAGCGACACACCGGTGTCCGCGCTCGCCGCGGGATTGGCTGTCATCACCCCGGTGAAACTGAACTGGCCGCGGATCTGACGCTCGCTGCGATCGTTGTAATTGGTCTTGCGTCCTTCGCCGCCCAGCTTAATGTTGTGCGATCCCCGGATCAGCGTGACGTGGTCGACGATCTGATAAACGTTCGAGACCTGGGTGGTTGGGTTGGCGTCGCCAATCCCCAGACTGCTAAAGCCTGTCGGAGCGACACCGGGTAGACCCCAGCCGATCGGATCGGCGAGCAGGTTCTTCAGCCCCAGCTCACGGGCGAAATCGCGCTCGAAAGCGCCTTCCTGAAGGATCAGGTACGTCGGCCGGTTGTAGCCGAGCCGCAGTTCGTTGAGGGTTGCTGGGCTCCGGATGTGCGTCCAGCTCAACGCCAGGTTCTGGGTACGCACGTCGTTGAACCGGCCACTGAGAGGGATCGCCGACTTGATGCCCTCGGTGCCGTCGAAGAAGGAATAGCGGACCGAGAGGTTGTGACTGCCCGAGAAATGGTGATCGAACCGCGTCAGGACCTGATTGTTATCGCTGGGATCACTGAGCGAGGTAAAGAAGTTATTCCCGGTCGCCGTTTCGCGCACCGGCGAAGGGTAGAAGGGCAGCATCAGGCGGGCGAAGTCGGTGAACCGGCTTTGAGGAATCCGATTCCCCGGGAAGGGATCGCGAATGTTGCTCTTGCCGATCGGGTCCGGCCTTGTCGTCGCAGGATCGAAAATGGGCTTGTTGTTCCGGAAACCCAATCGGCTGAAGTCACCGCTCTTCTGCGCTTCGGTGGGCACGCTGGCCTGGGCTGTCTTTCCCCGGCGCAAGCGCGTGCCTTCATAGCTGATGAAGAAGAAGGTGCGGTCTTTCCCCTTGTACAGACCTGGAATTACCACCGGGCCGCCGAGGGTCCCGCCGAACTGGTTGTAGCGGAGCGGCGCCTTGCCGATGCCGGCGAAGTTGTCGAAGAAGTTGGGAGCGTCGAGCTTGTCGTTGCGCAGAAACTCGTAGGCCGAGCCGTGGAGCTCATTGGTGCCCGAGCGCGTCGTCACGTTGACCTGCGCTGCGAAGCGACCGAACGCGGCCGAGTAAGCGTTCGTTTGCAGCTTGAATTCCTGGATGGCGTCCACGGATGGGAACATGGAAGGTGTCAGGTAATGCGGATCTTGCGCGTCCACGCCATCCATCAGGTAGCCATTGGAGGTTTCCCGCCCTCCACCGACCTGAAACGCCGGTGCGCTCAGCCCGCCGGGCGTGGGGCGGCGGTTGCCGACAAACGAGCCTGGCTGCTGGGGTGTGACCCCCGGCGACAGGAGCGCGAGCCCGAAAAAGGACCGGTTCTTTAGAGGCAAGTTCACCATCTGATGCGTGTCGATGACTTGCCCCACCGAGCTGGTTTCGGACTCCACCGTGGGGGGAGCCGTCGTGACTTCGACGGTCTCGATCAGCTCTCCCACCCGGAGCGTCAGGTCGACGCGGACCGTCTGGTCGACGAGCAGCTCGATGTTCTCAATCACGGTCCGTTTAAAGCCGGCTTGTTCGGCCGCGACACGGTAGTCGCCGGGACGCAGCGAGGTCGCAATGTAGTCGCCCCGTTCATTGGTTTGCAGGCGGCGGGCAGTGTTGGTGGCGGTGTGGGTCACCACGACCGTCGCTTTCGGAACCAGCGCCCCGGTTTCATCGTAGACGGTGCCGACGATGGTGCCGGTGACGGTCTGGCCGGCGACAGGAGGGAGGACTGAGACGAGGCTGCAGAGGAACGCGGCGGCGAGTGCGCGCCGGAAATGAGCGACCAGGCAAGTCTTCATGGGCGCAGTCCTTTCAGCGGCTGTAATGGCAAGATGGTAGCACATATATCAGTAGAATGTCAAGAGGATTTCACAAGCACACCAGCTTCCTTTGCCAGCTCCCGCCCAATCGGCTATGCTGGCTGGGGAATGTCCTTTTGAGCTCACATGTCACACCGAGCCAACTCCCCTTCCCGACGCGGCCGGCGCGCTCGCGGGCGCCGGCCCGAGAACCGGTCATTGACCGAGATGGCGTATGCAGAGCTGAAAGAGCAGATCGTCACCTGCCAGCTCATGCCTGGGGCCCCGTTACGCTATGAGGGCTTAACGCGGCAGTTGGGCTTGAGCCGGACGCCGGTGCGGGAGGCGATTCTGCGGTTGGAAAAGGAGGGCTTTGTCGATGTCCGGCCCCGGATGGGAACCTTTGTCTCCCACCTTAACGTTCGCGAGATTCACGAGATGTACGAGGTGCGGAGCGCGCTGGAGGCCCTGGCGGCCCGTCAGGTGGCGGGCAAGATCGACCGCGGGCGCCTAGCGGCCGTCGAAGAGCGCCTGCGTGCATTGCCCACCCACGGAGATGTTGACTTCAAGGCCCTCTCGGAGGCCGGCCAGCTCGTTCACCGTCTGATCGTCGAGTCGTCTAACAACGCCGTCCTGGTGCGGTTCCTTGAATCGCTGCGCGACCACTTCCGGCGCTACCGGAGCCTCTCGCTGGCCATCCCGGAGAAGGTGCTCTCTTCCCACCAGGAGCACCTCGAGATCCTCGCGGCCTTAAAGCGCGGGGACGGCGAGGGCGCCGCAGCGCTGATCGAGGCGCACTTTACCAACGCGGCGAGGTTCCTGCTGGAGAGCCTGCTATCCAGTCGTTCGGCGGTGGTTGTAGCGTGAGTTGGCAGTGCTGCGCGACCGGCTGCGGGCTGTGAAGAGCGACCGACAGGCAACGAGATGCGGTCGACCGCCACGTTCGCCAGCGAGCCCGGGCACAACTTCGGCGGGCTGGCGTCAAATTCAGACCAGGCTCAGCCCGTTTAGCTCGTGGGCGGCCACTTAGCCGTGCGCCCAGCGGGGAACGTTACCACGTTCCTGCGTTACCGGACCGGGACCGCGTTGCCGTGCCAGGGGAAGGCGTAGCTGGGGTGGTTGGCGTAGCGGCGGGTTTCGATATCGAGGGTGATGCCGGTCGCCGGCCGGAGGCGCACCTGAAAGAATTTGTGGTTGACCTGCACGGTTTCCTGGCGGATTTGGGGGGCGGGCCGGGCAAAGAAGTCGGGCTGAATCGGATCGGCATCGGTCCTTCTGCCGTAGGTGACGCGGCCCCAGAGGTGTTCGCCGAACGTCCCGCCCTGGACGATGACCGTACGTTCCTGAAACGGGCTGAGGTTGACGAGTTCGAGCGTTGTACGGTCGTGTTCCAGGCCGGTGACCAGGGCGGCGACATCCGGGGGCAGGCCGGGCCGGCGGCGGTCCGGATCGAAATAGCGTACGCGGGCGTGGAGAAGTCCGCCGTTGTACATGATCTGAGGCGCGCCGAGCATGAGCTGGACGAAGGCCTCGGTGGTGACCGGGTTCACGGTCATCCAGTGATGCTCGTGCACGTTGCGGAGGTTGGCGCGGGCGGGGTCGATCGAGGTGGTGCCGCGCGGATCGTACTCCAGCAGGAGGGTGTTGTCGCGGATCATCTTCATGCGGTAGCTCATCTGGCCGTAGGCTTGGCGCAGGACGGCTTCCGGGTAGAGCGGGTTCCGGTTCATCAGGAAGCGGAACCAGGGGCCTTCGTGTCCGCTGTCGGTCTTGTTGCGGACGTCGGCGACGCGATTCCAATCCACGAGGCCCTCAATGTCGCAGCCCTCACAGTCGGCCAGGGGCTCGGGCAGATTGGCATATCCGCGATTCGGATAGCCTGAGCTGGTGGCGATGTGCCAGTCCACGGAACTGGCGGCGCGAAGCTTTTCAATGCGGTCGCGGTCGGGCGCGTCCATGGAGAAATACCAGAGCGAGACCGGGTAGATGCGGGCCAGCGGGCGGAAGGCGAACCAGCCCTTGTCGCCATGCTTGTAAGGCACAAGGAATGCGCCGCGGAAGTCTTTTCCCTCGGCGATGAGGCGGTCGAGATTCGAGCGGGGCAGCTCCAGGAAGCGCTGGTCGCCATGGCTAAGCAACATAGCGTTTGAGGCGGCGATCTGGAAGGGCATTCCCAGCGTCAGGTAGCCGTGGGGCCACTGCCACCCGTAGTTGCCGCCCCACCACTTTCCGTTGTGGTACTCGCCGACCTGACCGGAGAGCCCGACGTTGTCGGGGGTGATTCCGCCGTTGGCGCGCGTGCGCTCGAGCCAGGCTTCGACATACTCGTTGACCCAGTCGGCGTAACGCTTCTCCCCGGTGAACAAGTAAGCATGGACGGCCAGCGATGTAGCGGCGAGGTTGGGCGGGGTGTCGCCGCGGTGGAGGCGGTCGGCCATGGCGCGGCCCATCGCGAGGGCCTTTTGGGGATCTTTGAGATCGTCATAGGTTACAATCCCGGGCACGTCCTGCAAGGGCAACCCATAGGGACGCATGCCTTTGCTCCAGGCGTAGGGCCGGGCCTGAGCCGGGTCCCCGAGACGAGGTCCGAGACTGCCGGTGTGGGGCGAACGGATGATTTTCTTGTCGGGGTCGTAGTTGGGCGGCTTCAGATAGAGGCCGGCAAAGCGCCTGGCCCGCTCGACGGTCTCGTGATCGGTCGGGTCGGCCAACGCCAGGTAGTAGAAGAACAGCAGGCCCTCGCCCAGGTGCATCCAGTCGGCGTGCTTGGCGAACTCGTCGTGCAGAACGCCGAAGTCATTCGTCAATTGGCGGGCGGTGGCATTCCACAGGGTGAACGAAAGGCGCTTGAGGCGCTCATCACCGCCGAGCGCGTACAGCAGCGGCAAATTGTAGAAGGCCTCCGGCAGGTCGTCGGGCGACGCGCTCCCTGTGGTCTTCCAGATAAGGGTTCCCCCCGGGCGCGTGTAGCGCTCGGCGTAGCGCAGCGCTGCTTCGCTCATCTGCTCGAGCAAGCGGCGCTCCATGACCGCCCAGGGCGGCGGGGCGACTGGGATGTTGGAGTCGATGGTGACCGGAGCGCGGGCGTCGGCCGAGACCCGGGCCGCCGGCGCGGCGACGGGCCAGACGATGATGGTGAACAGGGCCAGGCTGTGGGCTATCGATGGCAAAGACTGCCGGGGTTGGCTCATGCACGGGATTGTAACGGAGATCTGCCGTTGCGGCCTGGTTTGACAAAGGGCTCGGAATTTGGTGATTTCGTAGCCTGTCCCCGAAATTGCCGCGCCAAGGCACGCAGCGCCGGTTTGCGCGGGAAGAAAAACAGGTGGCCCGTGCAGCGGCAGTCAGACGAGCCGAAGCCGGGCAGGGGCATCGAAGCGCCGGGCGCGGATTTCAGGGCCTCGGCCCACTGGTGTTCGCGGCGCACGGGCTCCGGGGCGCAGAAGACGGCGGTGATTTCGGCGCGGCGGCGCAGGTAGTCGATGTGCCAGCGCGGCCGGCGGGCTTTCTTGCGGTGGTGGTTGAGGCGGGCGGCGAGTCCGCCGGGGCCCAAGGCGCTGCCGACGTAGACGTACCAGCCGGGAACAATCTTGAGTCGGCCGAGCCGGCCGACGCGGATGTGGGCCGCCTGGCGGGCATGGAGCAGGAGGGCGTAAGTTCCGGCTTTGCGCCCGGGCGATGGGCCGAGATATAACTGGATCGTCATGAGTTCGGGACTGAGCCGTCGCAGCTTTCTTTCTACAACGGTAACGGCCGCCTCCGCTGCCCGGGTGCTGGGGGCCAATGACCGGATCCGGTTGGGGATCATCGGGGCCGGCAACCGCGGGCAGTACTTGATGCGGGTCGCCAACAAGGTGGGGGGCGTCCAGTGGATCGCGGTCTGCGATGCCTGGGACGTGCGGCGGGAGGAAGCGGCGCAGACGGCCGGGGCGCCGGTGGACAAGATTGCGGACTACCGCAAGCTGTTAGAGCGGAACGACATCGACGGGGTGATCGTGGCCACGCCGGACCATCTGCACGCGCCGATCTCGATCGACGCCTGCAAGGCGGGCAAGGATGTATTCGTCGAAAAGCCGATGACGTCGCTGCCGGAGCAGGGTCCGCCGCTGGTGAAGGCGGTGCGCGAAACGGGCCGGGTGCTTCAGGTGGGGGTGCAGCAGCGGAGTATGGCGCATTTCGTCGAAGCCAAGGAACGATTCTTCGACAGCGGCTTGATCGGCGAAGTCAACCTGGTGCGGACGTATTGGAACTCGAACTCCGGCTATCTGACGCCGGTGCCGCCGGGAATGGAGCGGAAGCCGCCGGGGCTGGACTGGGACGCCTGCCGTGGCTGGTTGCCGAAGATTCCGTGGGATCCGAAGATGTACTTCAACCGCTTCGCCTACTGGGATTTCTCGACCGGGGGCCAGACCGGCGGGTTGTTCGTCCACATGGTGGACGTGGCGCACTGGTACTTGAAGCTGACGCGGCCGATCAGCGCGGTAGCGCTCGGGGGCATCTATCAATACCCGGATGGGCGCGACACGCCGGATAACATCAATTTCATTCTGGACTACCCGCAGCGGCTGAACATCACCTTCGAGGCGAGCATCACGGACATGATCCGGGAGGAGTCGGCGGATATGGTTTTCATGGGCACCGGCGGCCGGCTGCACATTTTCCGCTACGGCTACCGGTTTGTGCCGTCGGAGAAGAACCGGCACTTAGGCGTGCTGACGAGTCCGCGGTCGCCGGAAGAGCCCCACATGGCCAACTGGCTGGATTGTGTGCGCACGCGCAAGGAGCCCAACGCGAACGTCGTGGACGGGCACTACGCGGCGATGGCGTGCCATATCGGAAACCTTGCTTACAAAGAGAAGCGCCGGGTTGCCTGGCGGGAGGATTGGGACGTATGAGCATTGAAATCGGCATCAACATGGAATTCATCCGGATCGAGGACAAGCCGTTTGCGGCGGGCCTGGAGCGGGCGGCGCAGATCGGCTACAAGTTTGTCGAACCGATGGTGCACAACGGCCGGGAATTGCTGAGCGAGGCGGGCTATTTCCACTCGGTCTCGATGGACGAGGATCCGCTAGAGATCAAGGACCTGCTGGCGCAGTACGGCCTGACGCCGTCGGGCCTCAGCGCGCACTGTCCGCTGATGCGGCCGGAGATCAGCGTGCCGTATTTGCAGAAGGCCATCCGGTTCGCCGCGGCCATCGGCGCGCCGGTAGTCAACACGGATGAAGGGGTGCGCCCGGCGTGGCTGAGCGACGACGACATCTGGCCGGTGATGCGCTACACGCTGACCGCGGCCGTACGGGTGGCCGAACGGCATGGGATCTATATCGGCCTCGAGCCGCACCAGAGCATCTCGAAGACGACGGCCGGGCTGCTGCGGATTCACGGGTTGGTGAAGTCGCCGTTTTTGAAGATCAACTACGACACCGGCAATGCCTATCTCGGCGGGGAGGACCCGTACGAGGGCCTGGAGGCGGTCAAGGAGCTGCTGGCGCACATCCACGCCAAGGACATCAGCCTCCAGCAGGCCGACGCCGAACGCGGCAAAGTGACGGGGACGGCGGTGGGCTGCGCCTGCGGCGATGGGGTGATCGACTGGGCGCGAGTCATTCAGATATTGCGCGAGGCCGGCTACAGGGGCGTGCTGTCGGTCGAATGCGGCACGCCGGAACAAGCCCGGCGGAGCCTGGCGCATCTCGGGGCGCTACTTGGCCGGCCGGAGGCGGCCAGTCATGCTTGAGGGACGGGGGATCGGGCTCGCGCTGCCGCTGGCGGCGGCGCTAGGGGCGGCGGCGCAGCCGGACCTGACGCCATTCTTCGAACCGGGCAAGCTCCGGGCACTGATCATCTCGGGACGGAATAACCACGACTGGCGGAGCACGACGCCGTTGTTGCGGGAGATCCTGGCGAACACGGGCCGGTTCGACGTCCGCGTGACGGAGGAGCCAGCGGGGCTGGATTCGGCGGCGGTAGCGCCTTATGACGTGATCGTGCTGGACTACAACGGTCCGCGATGGGGCCGAGGGGCAGAAGAGGCGGTCAGCTCGTCTGTCCGTTCCGGCAAGGGCTTGGTGGTGGTGCATGGCGCCAGTTATGCGTTCGGCGAGATGGAGCTGCTCGGTCCGAACCACAAGCGACTGGGGCTGAAAGAACCTCCGTGGCCCGAATACGCGGCGATGACGGGGGCTTCCTGGACGGCGGGACCGCCGAGGTCCGGGCACGGCAAGCGCCACGTCTTCGAGGTGAAGTTCACCAACCGCGGGCATCCCATCGCCCAGGGGATGGCGGAGAGTTTTCTGGTCAGCGACGAGCTGTATCATCGGCTGGTCATGAAGCCGGGTGTAGAGGTACTGGCGACGGCGTATGACGATCCGAAGCTCGGCGGCACCGGCAAAGAGGAGCCCGTGCTGTGGACGGTGGCCTACGGCAGGGGACGGGTGTTCCATACGACGCTCGGGCACGACGTCGGGGCGATGCAATCGCCGGGATTCGTGACGACATTCGCCCGCGGGGTCGAGTGGGCCGCCAGCGGGAGGGTGAGCTTGCCGTCGCAACTGCACGCCGGCCCGCCAAAGAAAAACCCGGTGCGAGTGGAGGTGGTCATCGGCGGGCACGATTTCGCGCCCACTTTCTTCCAGATCTTCACCGGCCAGCCGGACATCGAGGCGAATGTCGTCTACCAGCCCGACGCCTATACCAAGGGCCGGCTGGACCGCACCGACGTCATTGTGCAATACGACATGATGCAGACTCTCAAGGACGAACATAAGGAGAACCTGAGGCGCTTCCTTGAGAGCGGCAAAGGGCTGGTCGTGCTGCATCACGCCATCGCCAGCTACCAGGACTGGCCCTGGTGGTACGAGGAGGTTGTGGGCGGCCGGTACATTTTGAAAGACGCAGGGGGCAAAGCGTCGACGTTCCAACACGATGTCGAGTTGGTCACCGAAACCGTCGCCGATCACCCCGTGACCAAGGGGGTGCCGCCGATGCACATTCTGGACGAGACGTACAAGGGGATGTGGATCTCGCCCAAGGTAAAGGTGCTGATCCAGACGAACCACCCGACGTCCGATGGCCCGCTGGCGTGGATCAGCCCCTATCAAAGGTCGCGGGTGGTTTTCATCCAGCTCGGACACGGCCCGGAGGCGCATGTTCACCCGCACTACCAGCGGCTGGTGCGGAACGCGATGCTGTGGGTGGCGGGGCGCGCGCCCTGATTCCGGGGGCTGCCTGCCAGGTATGCGTGGTCTGCTCGGAGCCGGCGTTATCGTGCTGGTTGGCGCGGCGGGGCAGGAAGTGCGGGTATATTCCGAATTCCGCCGCGTCGATCCGCTCGGAGAGATCGTGCCGCAGGACCGAGGGGGGCGGCCGCGGGAAATCCTGTCACCGTTGGTGGCGCGCAACTCGCATCTGACGCTGCATGTGGTGGTGGAGCCGCCGCCGGGGAAGCATTTCTACCTCTATGCGGGGACGAACCCGGAGAATGTCCTCGAGATCAACGTCTTCAAGGAGATGTTCTCGCGGGCAGGCGAAGGATGGGCGCCTGACCTGCTGATTCCGATCAAGCTGCCCTATCTGGGCCATGTGCCGGACCGGTACCATGCGATTCCGAACCAAAAGGTGGAATGCTTCTTGCTGGACGCGTTCATTCCGGCTGAACGGCCGCCGGGGCGGATGCGGCTGGAAGTGCAAGTGGCGGTGGAAGGGCGGTGGCTGATCTATCCGATGGAGTTGCGGGTTTCCGACGTGACTGTGCCGGCGCACCGCTGGCGACCGGCGGCGCTGCCCCGCCTCGGGGCTGCCTCGGACCGGGTGGTGCTGGGCCCGTGGCGGGAGTATCTGTGCGGCGAGGGGGAACCGGGCGGGAACGATGGCGAGACGATCCGGCACATTCTGCGCCGCAACGCGTTGCAAGATCTGGCGGTGGCGCGGGCCAAGGAGCAGGAGCTGGGAACCGACGGCGTGGCGGCGATCCTGTTGCGCGGCCTGAAGCTGGACCGGCTCTCGTTCTGCGCCGCCGGCGAAATCCGCAGCGAGTTCGGCCCGGAGTGGCCTTTGCAAGCCCGTGACTTGCTATATCGCGGCAAGCTAGACTATTGAAGGAAGAACCCGTCGCGCCGGAGAGGTGGCCGAGTGGCTGAAGGCGCACGCTTGGAAAGCGTGTATAGGGGAAACTCTATCGAGGGTTCGAATCCCTCCCTCTCCGCCAAAAGACAATAGCTCCCACACGGTCGAACAGGATCTGAACCCGGCTAAGCCTATTGGCCTGCCAATCCGATACAGCGACCATCTGTTCGTCGTCTATGGACAGACGGAAAATACACACTTCGGCATCGACCGAGGTATTGGCCTCGGCAAGCTGCGTTGGGAACCTGGCGGCTTGACCGATTACTGCGGCTACTCTCACCCGAATGAGGCCGCCGGACGTCGGCATCCTAATCGCCGGGCCGGCCTCGAGACTGCCCAAACACAAGCATCAGGAGATCCATTCATGTGCTGATGATCGCCCGGGCCGACGCCAGCAGCCCGAAGTGCCCCCAGTCCGGCGTCGGCGCCCTCCGCCGACATGAATGGATCTATGCTTTGCCGGAGGTGTCACGTGCAGCCGACGACGCGCGAAGAAACAGTGTCCGATCAGGAAGCCATCCGCGAGATCCACCGAGCCGCGTTCGGCAGCGACGAAGAGGCGCGGCTCGTTGACGCGCTCCGCAAAGAGGGGGCGTTCGTCGCCTCCCTGGTAGCAGAGGTGGACGGGCGCGTCGTCGGCCATATCCTCTTCACCGAGCTGCCGATCCAGACCGCCGATGGTGTCGTGCGAGCGGTCGCGCTCGCGCCGATGGGAGTTGCTCCCGGATTCCAGCGGCGGGGAATCGGCGCGGCGCTGGTGCGGCAGGGACTCCAGCTATGCCGGGCTCGCGGCTATGCGGCGGTTGTTGTGGTGGGACATCCCGAGTACTACCCGCGGTTCGGATTCTCGGCAAAGCTCGCAGAGCGCCTGCGAGCGCCGTTTTCGGGTCCGGCCTTCATGGCCCTTGAACTTGTGCCCGGCGCGCTCGCCGGAATAGAGGGGGCGCCCAGGTACGCCGAAGCCTTTGCCGTCAACTCCTGACCGGCGCCGCCGAGGGAATACCCGGCGACTACGACTCCGCTCTCCGCGGAGCCCTCTGTTGATCCTCCCACCCCAACCCGACCGTGTATTCAAAAGCCAAAGGGGCTCCGGATGAGATCCTCGAAGGACGCCTCGATCGCCTCAATCATCGCTCCAGCGCGGACCAACAGCGCCCGCATTTCCAGACAGGTCCTGGACGCCAGACATCGGGATCAAACCTGCCGGCCGTGGTGAACTCCGGCGGGGACTCGCCAGGCCGTGGCGCATGAGTGCACCGGCCGAGCGGGGGCTATGTTGTGGTTTACCGCCGGGTTTCAGCGAAGCCAGCGCCAAAGCACGACAGCTTCACCGAGGATAAAAAGCGCGCCGAAGATGATCTTGTTGTGACGGGCGAGCCACGCCGGAAGAAAGATGTCGAAGTTGTCCGAGCGGTCCTGGGTGTAACGGGCCGCAACATTGGTAAGGGGACAGCGGCCGCGATTGCAGGCCAGCACCAGACATTCGGCGAGGACCAGTAGAGTGATGGCGAAGGCCCAATCGAACCGCCGCTTGAGACCCAGGGCGGGGAGAGCGACGATGCAGCCGGCAAACAGCGCCCAAATCGCCGTGTGTAGTAGCTTAATGGCCAGCAGGGGGGCGTTGCCACTCCGCACGAGCGCTCGACTTCGGGAGCTCCCAGCGCGAGACGGAATTTGCCGGCTCACTCAGACTCCTCGATCGCAACATCTCTCACGAGGAAAGCGGCTGGGGGCGTACAAGGCGGAACCGGCTGATTTCCGGGGGGCAGTTGATGCGCACGGGGACTCCCAGGTAGCCCAGGCCGCGATTGACGTAGAGGCTGCACCCGTTTTCCCGATACAGACCGCCCACGTATTTGAACCGCGACGAGAACAGGCCGACGGGATAACCGTTGCGGTTGAAGAAGACCACCTGGCCGCCACCGTGGGTATGGCCGGCGAGCGTCAGCCCGATACGGAAGGGGGGGACCTCACTGAAGGTATCCGGGTGATGGACCAACAGGATAGCCGGAGTCTCGGGGGGTAACTGTTCAGACAAGCGGGTCAAGCGGCGGCGGGTTTCGGCGGGGCGGTAGCGATAGAAGTCGCGGCTGCCGGGCCGGCTGACCCAGTCCAGCCCCATCACCGCCAGGCGGTCGTGGCCGGTACCCAGGTAGGCGATCTCGTCGCGCAAGGTGCGTATGCCGATGCTGTTCAATCCTTGGGCGATGGTGTCGCCGCCGATGAACTCGCCACGGGAACTATGGCGGTCCGAACTCAGGTCATGATTGCCCAGAACGGCGAGCACGCCCAGGGAAGGCCGCAGACCCCTAAGGCCGGTCACCAAATCGGGAAGGCTGTCCAAGCTCCGGTCGATCATGTCTCCGGTCAACACCACCAGATCCGGGCGAAGACGGTTGACAAGGCTGACCCAGTACTCCACTTCCCGCCGGCGGATGTACGCGCCGACGTGCAAGTCCGTAAGTTGCACGACGCTGAGACCATCGAGGGATCGCGGGAGGCGGGGCATGGGAATGACCCGTTCCGGAGACACATCCACTTCGTCGAGCGAAGCGAAGAGCTGGTAAGCCGATGTGCCGTAGAGGGCGGGCACAAGCAGCCCGGCGCTGCCCGTCAGGAAGCTGCGGCGGGAGAACGCCGGGGCTGGAAGAGACGCTGGGACCGTGTTACGGCGGGCCGGATACGCCAGCTTTTTCACGCCCTTTCCGGCTGCCCATAATACGTAGGCTGGTCCCAACAACAGGGTGCACAGCAAGGCACTGGTGTACCACGCCAGCGATGGGTAGAAGACCGCCCGCAGCGCCGGGGCGGGAAGAGTCGAAAACAGATAATCGTAAAAAGAGCGAACCCACAGGAAACCGAGGGGGATGTTTAGGGCGAGCACAGCCAGAGCCACCAGGACAAAGACGACGCGTCTGCGGGATGTGGGGCGTACCCAGACGTTGACGGCGCGATAAAGCGCAATAAGAGGAACGACGTTGAGCAGAATCAAGATGAAAGAGATGGTTTCCCGAATCCCCATTTCCGAAGCCCTCGGCTCGCACCTGCGATTTGAACCGATTATAGCAAACGCCCCAAAGTCCTTCGCGGTCAGGGCCGGGGGAAACTACCGCCCGACGGCCACGAGGCGCCGACGGGTGCGGAAGTACAGCACCCCTTCGGAGATGGCGGGCGTAGCCAAGCAGACTTCACCGAGGGAGTTGACTTGGAGCAGCTCGAACTGGGGCCCGGCGCGGACGACGTAGACTTCGCCGTCCTCGCTGGTGAGATAGATCCGTCCGGAGGAGGCCACCGGCGACGCGCTGAACCCCGAGCGGCCGCTGCCGAGGCGTTCTTCGAATCTCCGCTCGCCGGAGCGGGCGTCGTAGCAGCTCAGGACGCCGTTGTCGCGGCAGACATAGAGGTGGTCCCCGTAGACGAGCGGGGTCGGGATGTACGCCCCGCCGCGCTCGAGGCTCCAGGCCACGTGCTCGTTGGACCGCCGACGGCCGCCGAGCGAGATGTCGCCCCGGGCGTCCAGCCGGACGGCGTAGATGGGGGACATTCCGCCGTGCGAGTTGGTAATGAAAACCAGCCCGTGGCCGAACACAGGAGTCGGCACGGGGATGTCGCCGCCGCCGCGAAGGCGCCAGAGTTCCCGGCCGGTGGCGGCGTCATAGCCGCCGATGTGGCGGAATCCGTTGACGACCAGTTGCAGGCGGCCCTGGTGCTCGTGCAGGCCGGGGGAACTCCAGGCCGGCACGTCCTCGCGCGCCGTGCGCCACATCTGCCGGCCGTCTTCCACTCGGAAGGCCGCCAGGAAGGGGTTCGTGAGCACGTCGCATTGCACAAAGACCATGCCATTGCGGATGACGGGTGAACTCGCAAAACCCCACTGGGCGTCCGGTGCGATGAAGAAGCCGGCATCGAGCAGGCCGAGATCTTTTTTCCAGACAAGCTTGCCGTCGATGTCGTAGCAGTACAATCCCTCCGAGCCAAAGAACGCCACGACATAGCGGCCATCGGTGGCCGGCGTGGGGTTGGCGTGGGTGGACTTGGGATGCCGCCTCACGCGCGGCACACCGGAGTGCGCGGTGCGTTCCCAGAGCACCCGGCCCGTTCTCTTATCGAGGCAGAACACCTTCCAGCTTTGTGCGCCGTCGCCGGTGACGGGGCGGACATCGCCATACAGGCCGACCTTCAGCGCGGCCTCTTTAGTGTGGTCCACGGCGGTGGTAAGGAAGAGGCGGTCCCCCCAGATGATCGGGCTGGAGTGGGCGAGGCCCGGAATCGCGGTTTTCCACTTGACGTTGATGGACCTCTCGGCATCCCAGCGCAGGGGCGTTTCACGCCCTTCGGCCACGCCGCCGGCTCCGGGACCGCGGAACGACGGCCAGTTCACGCCATCCTGAGCGAAGGCAGCAGCGGCCGCCACAAGCCAGAACGAGGCGAGCTTCATAGCCTCATTCTGCCGCAAGGGCAGTCTCAGTCGCACTTGATCCGGTTGTCTTTGGCGCAGTGGAGTTCGGCGCGGGTTTGGGTGATGAGGTGATAGACGGTCCAGCCGCGGCCGGCCAGGACGTCGGAAACGCGCCGCCGATGGCAGCGGAACCACTTCACCTCGGCGCACATGTAAGCCGTCCGCTTCTGTTGGGCGAGCGTCTCGAGCTCGCGGAGGCCGCGCTGGAACTCTTCCGTCTCCATGTAGGCGACGTAGCCGCCCGAGCGATAGCCGCCGAGTTCCGGGAGCCAAACGTACTCGATGCCGTTTTCAGGCAGCGCCTGTTCGAGGACTGTCCGGTTGAACTGTGGATTGTGCCGGCTAGTCGGGAAGTGCCGGATATCGACGAGGCGCTCGATCCTGTAGTGGCGGAGCACAGCGGCCAGCTCTTCCAGCGGGCGGGTGGAATGGCCGATCGTGAAGACGCTCTTTTTGGGGAGCGGCTGAGCCTCTGAAGCCAGCTCAGCGGCGAGGCCGGCGGCGGGATGAGGAAACAGCGAACGCTGCTCGAGCCGGGCCATCTGACCGTATCGTACAACGAAGGCAAAGGGGCTCTCGGCGGGTGGTATCCTTTTGGCCAGAGAGCGATGCCGGCCAATCTTACCCCGGAATATCTGGCCGCCGAGGAGGAATTCAAGAGCGCCCGGACGCACGAGGAACGAGTCGCCGCGTTGGAGAAGATGCTTTCGACGGTGCCCAAGCACAAAGGCACCGAGAAGCTCCAGGCGGATATCAAGCGCCGGCTGTCGCGCGAGCGAAAAGAGTCTCAGAAGAAGGGGGCCAAGCGCCAGGCGCCCTTCTGGCAAGTCAAGAAGGAGGGGGCCGGCCAAGTGGTGCTGATCGGGCCGCCCAACGCGGGTAAGTCGCAACTGGTGGCGACGCTCACGCATGCCCGGCCGGAGGTGGCCGATTATCCGTTTACGACGCGAGCGCCGACGCCGGGCATGATGACTTTCGAAAATGTGCAGATCCAGCTAGTGGATCTGCCTCCGGTCTCGACTGAGTTCATGGAGCGGTGGCTGCCGCAGGCGATCCGGATGGCAGACTTAGGGGTAATGGTGATCGACTTAACCGACGATGAGGTGCTTGAGCAGATCGATGCCATCACCGCGTTTCTGAAGGAGAACCGGCTGAAGGTTCCGCGGCTGCTGGTGTGCAACAAGCTCGATCTGGACGGCGCCGAAGAGAACCTGTCGGCGTTGCGGGAAATTTACGGTGACCAGTTTGAGTATCTCGGCGTCTCAGCGCTGACGGGGCGGAATCTGGACCGATTCGCACGGGGGGTGTTCGACGCGCTGGGGATCGTGCGGATGTACTCCAAGCCGCCGGGAAAACCGGTGGAGTATTCGGCGCCGTACGTGCTGCGGCGAGGCCAGACGGTGCTGGATGCCGCCCGCCACATCCACAAAGACTTCGCTGAGCGGCTCAAGTACGCCCGTTTGTACCGTCGGGGCGCGGAACAGGCGGGCTTGATGGTCGACCGGGAGCACGTGGTCGAAGACGAAGACATACTGGAATTCCACATCTGAATTGTTGTCGGGCGCAACAGGCTGAGCAGGGCATCAATTACGTGTGTCAGGTGCTGTAAAGTGTCTCCGGCTTCCGTCTCCTGAGGCCTGTTCAGGACACGGGCATGGCTGGCGGCGTGGCGGACTTGGCGCTCCGCTCGATGGACAGGAGCGAGTCGGGAGCGGGGGTGGGATGGCGGAAGGGAAAGGTTCCCGGGGAACTACTCTTTCGGGCCGATGCCGAGGGATTTCATCTTGCGGTACAAGTGGCTGCGCTCCAGGCCGAGGAGACCGGCGGCGCGGGTGACGTTGCCGCCGGTTTCCTCGAGCTTCTTGAGGATGTAGTCGCGCTCAGCGGCGGCGCGGACTTCCTGGAGGCTGCCGAAGGCCTCCGAAGGTCGGGGACCGCCGGAGCGAGCGGAGGCGAGCGGGATGTGCCGGGCGTCAATGCGGGTCTGGGGATTCATGATGAGGATGCGCTCCATGAGGTTGCGCAGCTCGCGGACGTTGCCGGGCCAGTGATAGCTCTTCAGCACTGCGTACGCCTCCGGCGTCAGCTCCTTGGGCTTGCGGCCGTAAGCGGCGGCGAACTCGCGGAGGAAGTGGTCGGCCAGCAGGGGGATGTCCTCGACCCGCTCGCGCAGCGGGGGCACGTGGAACGGGATGACGTTGAGCCGGTAGTAGAGGTCCTCGCGGAAGTTGCCGCGCTCGATCTCGGTCTCCAGGTTCTTGTTGGTGGCGGCGATGACCCGGACGTCGATCTGGATGGACTCGGCGGCGCCGACCGGTTCGATGCGCTGCTCGTCCAGCGCGCGCAGCACCTTGGCCTGGGTCTTGAGGCTCATGTCGCCGACCTCGTCCAGGAAGACCGTGCCGCCGTCGGCCTTCTGGAGCTTGCCGATTTTGTCTTCGGTGGCCCCAGTGAAACTGCCCTTGCGGTGGCCGAACAGCTCGCTTTCGATCAGCTCCTCGGGAATGGCGGCGCAGTTGACGGCCACGAACGGCTCACGCGCCCGCGGGCTGAGGGCGTGGATGGCGTGGGCGACGAGCTCTTTGCCGACGCCGCTTTCGCCGAAAATCAGCACGCGGCCGTTGGTGCCGGCCATGAGCTGAAGCTGCTGGCGCAGCGCCTTCATGGGCACGCTCTCACCGATGATGCGGGGCTGGGCGCCGTCGTCCGGGCGGAGCTCTCGCAACTTGCGTTCCAGGCGGAGCTGCTGGAGGGCGTTTTTGGCGACGACGCTCACCTTCTCGATGGTGAGCGGCTTTTCCAAGAAGTCAAAGGCGCCGAGCTTGGTGGCGCGGACCGCGGTTTCAATGCTGCCATGGCCGGAGATCATAACGACGGCGGGCCGGTCCTCAGGGGGCATCTCCTGGATGCGGGCCAGAGTCTCCAGGCCGTCGAGGCCCGGCAGCCAGACGTCCAGCAGCACGAGATCGTAGCTGCGGCGGCCCAGTTCCTCCAGACAGGCCTCGCCGCTGTCGACGGCGAACGCCTGATAGCCTTCGTCTTCGAGCACCCCGCCGAGCGATTGCCGGATCAACGGCTCGTCATCGACGATCAGGACTCGGCGTCGCCTCATGGGCAGCTCTCCAGGGGCCTCGGCGCGGCGGCCAGGGCAGGGAGTTCGACGATGAAGCGGGCGCCGGCCGGATAGTTGTCCTCAACGCGGATCTGGGCGCCGTGATCGGAAAGGATCTGGTTGACGATGGCCAGGCCGAGGCCGGTGCCGCGGCCCTTGGTCGAGAAGTAGGGCAGAAACAGCTTCTCCTTGTCCTCGACGGAGATGCCGCATCCGGTGTCGGCGACGATCAGCTCGACGGCGTCGGCGCCGGCCGCGCGCGTGCCGACGTAGAGGCGCTTGGTTGGCGCTTCGCGCATCGCCTCGGCGGAATTGTCCACCAGGTTGACGATGACTCGTTTGAACTGCTCGCGGTCCACGTGGACCCGGGGGAGGCCCGGGGCGAGGTCCTTGGTCAGGGCGATGCCGTCCAGCCGGTCCTGGAAGACCGACAAGGCGCTTTCGACGACTTCGTTGAGGTCGGCGGGAGCGGGCTGCGCCGCCGGGAAGCGGGCGAACTGAGAGAACTCGTCCACCAGGCTGCGGACCGATTCCACTTCCTTGGAGATCGTGGCCGAGCACTCCTGGAGGACGCGCGCCAGGTCGGCCGGGGCCGGCCCGTCCGCCCGCGCCGCCCGCTCCAGGTGCCGGGCGATCCGCTGAGCGCTCAGCGAGATCGGAGTCAGCGGGTTCTTGATCTCGTGGGCGATGCGGCGGGCGACCTCGCGCCAGGCGGCGGACTTCTGCGCTCGCAACAGCTCGCTGGTGTCCTCGATGACGATGACGAACCCCGGGCTGACTTTGTCCTCCAGGGCGGAGACGGTGACCGCCAGGTGAAGCGGCCGCCGGTCGGGCGTGAAGTCGAACTGGCGCGAGGCGACGCCGGTGCGGCGGGCTCGGTTCAGCAAATACTGCAGCTCGGCGGCCTGTTCCGGCGGGAACAGCTCGTGCAGGAAGCCGGCGGCTTGGACCTGTTGCTGGGAGAAGATGTGGGACAGAGCGCGGTTGACCCGCTGAATGCGGCCGTCTGGAGCGACCGAGATTACACCGGTGGGGATATTGTCGAGGATGGCCTCGATGAAGCGGCGGCGGCTTTCCAGTTCGCGGGCGTTGGCCTCGAGCGCGCTGGTCATCTCGTTGAACGACTGCACGAGGATGGCCAGCTCGTCGATGGCCGGCGCGCGCACGCGGTAGGCGAGGTTGCCTTTGCGGACCTCGGCGGCCGCCTCCACGAGGGCGCCGATGGGCACGTTGATCAACCGCGCCAAAAACAGCGCGATCCAGGTGGCCACAAAGAGGATGAACAGCGTGATCAGGGCGAGCAGGAGCAGGTAGGTGCGGCGCGTCTGTTTGCGGTTGGCGGTCAACTGATCGTATTCGCGGATGTGGCGCTCGATTTCCTGCTGCTTGGCCGCCAGGTCGACGGGCATCGGAGAATTCAGCACCAGGACGGCCTCGCGGCCGCCCGCTGAGACCGGCGCACGGGCGATCACCGGCTCGGCGGCTGTTTCAGAACCGGCGCTGGAGACCTGACACAAGGGCAGGCGGTTGCCGCCCCGCAGGACGAGATAGGCCTCCTCGATTCCACGATCCTGGCAGAGCGCATCGAAGAACTCGGCGCTGCGGGCGCCGGATTCAAGGTAGGCCTGCGTCTCGGGCAGGCTGGCGAGCCACGCTGCCTGCGCTTCGGCCTTTTGGCGGGACTCCTGCCGGAGTGACTGGCCGATTTCTTTTAGGTTGAGGCGCACGTTCATAGCCGGGCGGCTGAACCACTTCTCAAGGTTGCGGTTCAGCACCGAGACACTGAACAGAACGAGGAAAAACACGGGGATAAAGCTCAGGGCCAGGGCGCCGATGACCATTTTGGTCTTGATGCCGGCGCCGCCCCGATGCACCCGGCGTTCGACGTAGAGGCGCACGGCCGTACGGAACAGCATGAATCCGAGCGTCACCATCAACAGGAAGATGAGCGTGGACACGGCCCAGAACAGGTAGGTTTGCTCGATGCTGGTAGGGGCGTAGTCGCCGAAGGTGAACGAGCCTTGCCAGACGACGAGGACGACGGACACGCCCAGCGCCGTTGCTCCGGCGGCGTGCAGCAGGCGCCGTTTCACGGAATTGCCACTCTTCTCCGATTATACGGTCAGCCGCCGCGCCAAGCGGGCTCGGAAGCGTCGCTTACTTCGATGTCGCCGAGTCGGGCTTCTTCCGAAAACCGTGTTTGCCGAGCGTGCGGAACTCGTACTGCTGGATCTCGATGGCCGCCTTTCCGGGCTCCGACCGCACGACCGTGCCCTTGGCCACGAGCTTCAGCGGGCAGGTGTCGTTGAGCCGCGCCGGCCAACTGATGTCCATCTCGACGCGGCGCCCGGGGGTAAGCTCCTCATCGGTGGTGAAAAGCACCCCGGTGCTGCTCATGTTGACGGTTTCGCCGCTGCGCGGCTCGGCCGGCGTTTTCGATCCGACGACCTTGTAGCGAACATCGCGAGCGATCGGGAACCGGTTAGAGCCCCGGCGCTCGCCCGGGCTGTGTGAGTCTTTCATGTCTGCCTCCGGCTTATCGGGCGAAAGCTAACGATTGGGATCAAATCGTTCTTATTCAGTTTCCGCCAAGCAAGTTCGGCGGCGCAATGGGGCGGAAGTCCCGATCCTGCGGGTACGGGAGTACTAGGCCGGCTCCGGGGGGCGTGCAGGGCCGGCGCGCCGCCGGCGGGCTTTGCGGATCTCCTCCAGGCGTTCGGCGATCCGCTTCTCCAGACCGCGATCCGTGGGGAAGTAGAACCGCTTGCCCTTCAGCGAGTCCGGCAGGCACTCCATGCCGGTGATGGCCCCGTCAAAGTTGTGCGCGTGCTCGTAGCCGGCGCCATAGCCCCACTCCTTCATGGACCGGGTCACCGGGTTGCGCAACTGCATCGGCACGGGTTCGGCGACGCCTTCGCGGACCTCGTTGAGGGCCCGGGTCAGAGCGGCATAGGCGGCGTCCGACTTGGGCGCCAGCGACAGGTAGATCGCCGCCTGGGCCAGCGCCTGATCTCCTTCGGGGATGCCGAGAAAGTGGACTGTTTGCATGGCGGCGATGGCCTGCTCCATCGCCCGCGGGTCGGCCATGCCGATGTCCTCGACGGCCATCCGCACCAAGCGGCGGGCGATGTAGAGCCGGTCCTCACCGGCTTCGAGCATGCGCGCCAGCCAGTACAGCGCGGCGTCGGGATCGCTGGAGCGGACGGACTTGTGGAGCGCCGAGATGAGATTGTAATGCTCCTCGCCGGACTTGTCGTAAAGCAGGATACGGCGCTCGATGGCGGCTTCGACGGCCTGCGCGGTCAGCTCGTGGCCGTCGAGGGCGGCCACGGCCAGCTCGAGAATGTTGTAGCCGGCGCGGGCGTCGCCGTTGGCGTAGATGCCAATCTGCTCCAAGAGTTCATTTGGGGCCTGAATCTGTTTATCGCCCAGGCCCCGCTCGCGGTCTTCGAGGGCCCGGCGCAGCAGGGCAGCGATTTCCTGTGGCGTCAGCGGGCGCAGGGAATACACCTTGGTGCGCGACAGCAAAGCGGAGATGACCTCGAACGACGGGTTCTCCGTGGTGGCCCCGATGAGGATGATATCGCCGCGTTCGACATAGGGCAGGAAGGCATCCTGCTGGGCCTTGTTGAAGCGGTGGATCTCGTCGATGAAGACCACAGTGCGGCGGCCGTAGGCGCGGTTGCGCTCGGCGGCCGCCATGACCTGCTTGATCTCCTTGATGCCGCTGAGCACGGCGCTGAACGGGACGAAATCGGCCCTGGTGAGGCCGGCGATGAGGCGGGCGAGCGTGGTTTTGCCGACGCCGGGCGGGCCCCAGAAGATGATCGAGCTCAGCTCGTCGCGCTCGATCTGGGCGCGGAGAGGCTTGCCCGGCGCCAGAATATGCTGTTGGCCGACAAATTCCTCCAGCGTCGCCGGACGCATGCGGTCAGCGAGCGGGCGGCCGCGGGAGGCGGCATCCTCGGCCGGAGGGGTGGCGAACAGGCTCATCGCAGGGTCCTCTGGCGGCGGGCTTCATAGAGAATGACGCCGGCCGTCACAGCCACGTTGAGGCTCTCAACCCCGCAGGTGGGGATGCGCAGGCCGATGGCGCCAGAGCGAAGCTTGTCGCCCACGCCGTGCCCCTCGCTGCCGAGCACCAAGGCGAAGCTGCGCGACAGGTCAGCATCGTCGAGCAGGTGTTTGCCATTCGGCATGGCGGCATACAGATCGAGCCGCTTCTGATCGATGACGGCGCGGACCAACTGGGCATCCAGCCCGGAAACCACCGGCAGGCGAAACAGCGAGCCGGCGGCGGCGCGCAGCGTCTTGGGGTTGTGCGGGCTGGCGGTTCCTTTCAGAAAGACGCACCCGGTGGCGCCGAAAGCCTCGGCGGCGCGGACGATGGCCCCAGCGTTGCCGGGATCCTGAATCCCGTCGAGGATGACGACCAAGGCGCGGCCGCGGAAGAGCTGGTCAAGCGTCCAAGCGGGCGGGCGGACTAGGGTAATGACACCTTGGGTGGTTTCGGTCGAAGCCAGTTGACCGAAGAGCCTGTCGGCCACGACGAGGATGCGCAAGCGGCCCAAGCACTTGACGTGGCGCTCGACGGCGGAGCGCACCGAGGCAGCCACGACGACGCAGTGGATCTCGCAGTCGCTTCGCAGCGCCTCCTCCAGTAAGTGAAAGCTCTCCGCCACGGCGAAGCCGCCGCTGGTGAGCGCGCCGCGAACCACGGCGCGCCGGATGTCTTTCAGGAGCGGGTTCCCGGCGCCAGCGATGATGGCGGTTTTGGGATTCAGCATTACTCGGGTCTCCTCCGGCCGCCCGCTCCGCGTCGTAGACTGTAGAGGAACGCAGGCCGGCGGCCGGATGACGCCATCCAGCGTGGCCTGCGAGAAGCATCATACCGCACTATGCGACGGAGCTTTCTGGCGGTTTCGGCCGTGGGCGCGGTATTGGCGGGGGCGGCCGGTGTCTATCTGGGCAGCGTGACCGCCGAGATCCACCGGCAGTCTATGGTCGATGAAGCGCGGCCAGCCGACGTTATCGTGATTCTAGGCGCGGCGGCCTATCGTGGGCGGCCGTCGCCGATCCTGAGAGCCCGCCTGGATCACGGCCTGGAGCTATACCGGCGGCGGATTGCGCCGCGAATTCTCACCACCGGCGGCGCGGGCGGCGATCCGGATTTCACCGAAAGCGAAGTGGGACGCGCCTACCTGATTCGGCGCGGGGTGCCATCGGAGGCCATCATCATCGAGCCAGAGGGCGACAGCACGGCCTATTCGACGGCGGCGGCGGGCGAAATCATGCGGCGAATGGGGCTGGGCTCCTGTGTGGTGGTCAGTGACGGCTACCACATTTACCGGGCGAAGAAGCTGCTGGAGATCCACGGACTGAAGGTCTACGGCTCGCCGCGGCCGGTGCCGGGCAAAAGTGACTGGCGGCACTGGAAGCTTTGCCTGCGCCAGGCAATCGGCTACGTGTTGTCGCGGCTGGGCATCAATGTTTAACCGCATTCCCCATGCCGGCGGCTGGGTGTACAGCGGCCGGCGCCTGGGCAGACGAAATGGAGATCGCGGTCAACATATCGCACGGAGGCACTCTTGCCATATTCGGTAAGCCGAGAGTCTACAGTAGTTGGGATCCCAGAACAACCCTGTTCGGGGGCCGCCCTTTGCCTACGGCGAGACGGTCCGCGATCGACTCGGCCTGCGCGGGCGCCTGATAGCGGGCGACGGGCATCGGACAGCCTTCCGGCGGAGAGTTTAGGAATCAGGCAAGGCGGTGATTGCGTGGGTGGTGTGGGCTCGCAAGCCCGCTGCGACGGAAGTCAAGCGGCCGACTGGGGCCGCCGCCGACAGCGTCGAGCATGGGCGCGGGTGCTGACTCGTAGGCCGTGCGGTTTCCCAGAGCGGCCGCTCGATAGCTATTGAACCTCACCACCAACCGTTCCAGCGGGTCCTTCCCCCACTGCTGATCTGCCCCATCGGGGCACACCCAGGACGGCCGGCGTTCGAGAGCGGGCGCTTCGCTCCACAGCCCTGAAGTGAGCTCGCATGGGCCAACCTGCCGTTCGGTTGCGGGTGGCCGGATGCGGAGTCGGCATCGGGGTCGTTTGCTCTGTCTTACGGGGCCGCTAATAGCCCTTTTGCTTGTCCACTACGTTCAGCAGCGGCTCGCCGTTGACGAACCGGCGGACGTTTTCTTTGAACAGCTCCATGCGGCGCCGGCCGATGCGGTCCGAGCCGCCAGCCACGTGGGCGGTGATGACGACATTCGGGAACTTCCACAGCGGGTGGCCGGCCGGTAAGGGCTCGGGGTCGGTGACATCGACGCCGGCGCCGGCGAGTTTGCGGGAATCGAGGGCTTTGACCAGGGCGTCCATGTCGTAGGTCTTGCCACGGGAGACGGCGATGAAGTAGGAGCCGGGCTTCATGAGTTCGAACTGGCGGGAGCCGATCATCCTGTTGGACTCGGGGGTATGCGGCGCCGCCATGAAGACCACGTCAGCCTGGGGCAGAACCTCGTCGATGCGATCGGGCTTTACGAAGCGGTCAACGGAGGGCATCATGGGAATGTCCTTGGGATCGACGCCGATGACGGTCATGCCAAAGGCCTTGGCGCGGACGGCAATCTGGGTGCCGATGCCGCCGACGCCGACCACGACGGCGGTTTTATCCCGAAGTTCGATCAGGCCGGCGCGGCTCCGCTCCCACTTCTCCTGTTGTTTGGCAGGGATGTAGTGTGTCAGGCCGCGGGTGAGGGCGAGCAGGAGGGCGAAGGCATGGTCGGCGATTTCTGGACCCTGAATGATCTTGGCGTTGGTAAGCACAATATCGCTGTCGCGGAGATCGGGTTCGGAGAGGTGGAGATAGCGCTCGACGCCGGCGCTACCGACTTGAACCCATCTCAATTTCTTGCCCGCCCGGACGAGTTCCGGGCTGATGGTGCCGATGATGGCGTCGGCGTCGCCGATCTCCCGCATGAGGTCGTTCTGTTCGACCCGCACGATTCGGGCTTTGTCCGCGGGCACGGCGGCCTGAAGCTCGGCGGCGGCCTCGGGACTGGCGCCGAAGTAGAGGATCTTCTTCGGCTGGGCCGGCACCAGACCGGCGGCCAAATGCAAGACGGCAAGGACTCCCAGCAGTTTCCTGAACATGGCCGTATGCTACTACACCTGGGCGCGTTCTGACGACCACTCGGCGGGTCCGAGGCCCTTGAGGCGGACAGTGAAGCTGGAGCCTTGGCCAGGCCGGCTTTCGACCTGGATATCTCCGCCGTGCTTCTGGACGATGTTGAGGCTGGTGAACAGGCTCATGCTGGCGCGGACGCGCGCGCCTTCGACCGTGAAGCCTGGGTTAAACAGCCGCGCGAGCTGATCCGGCGGGATGCCGCGGCCGGTGTCGGTGATGCGGACACAGGCGAATCCATTGTCCTGGAAGGTCTTGATGGTGATGGCGCCGCGGCCGGAGATGGCCTGCTCGGCGTTGCGCAGCAAGTGCATGAAGACCTGGTTGATCTGCGCCGGGTAACCGTACAGCAGCGGGGTGTCGCCGTAGTCCTTGATGACCGTGATGCGGTCGCGGAAGCGGGGCTCAAGCAGCGTGAGGGTATCTTCGAGGGAGTCTTTGAGATCGAACAATTGGAACTCGGCCTGCTCCAGGCGCGCGAAGCTTTTCAGGCTGTTGATGAGGCGGGCGATGCGATCGCTGGCAGCGGCGATGATCTGGCCGTTCTTGCGAAGGGCGGCGATGGTGGCTTGCACGGGGCGGCGGGACTTGAGCTCTTCGACGGTGCGGCTGGCCTCGATAGCCTCGACGACTCGTTCGGCGCCGCGGACGGCGATGTCGGCGGCGGTCTGAATGGCGCCTAACGGGGTGTTGATTTCGTGGGCGATGGCGGCCACCAGGTCGCCGAGGACAGCCATCTTCTCGCTTTGGACGAGCTGGGCCTGGGTGGCCTGGAGCTCGGCCAGCAGGCGGGCGAGCTGCTCGTTCTTGTCTTTGAGCTCGACGTTCCGGAGGCGGTGGATCTCGGTTTCGCGCCGGCTGCGCTCGACTTCGAGACCGATCTGAAGGTTTTTGAGCCTGGTGTTGGCCTCTTCGTTGAAGACCTGCTCCTTGAGACGCTGATAGAGGCGGTGGTGGTCGAGCGCCCGGCGGAAATCCCGGGCCTGCTCAAAGGCCTGCGAGAGCAATTCGTGAGCCTGGTAGGCCTTGGGCCGGGCGCCGATGCGTTCGGAGATCGCCAACGCGCGCTCAAGGACGCTGCGGGCCTCGGCCGTCCGGCCCAGGTCGAGGTAAAGCCTGCCAAGATTGAGCAGGCTGGTGGTTTGGGCCTGCTGGTTGTTTTCCTCCTCCCGGATGCGGAGGCTTTCGGTGTGCAGTTCCAGCGCCCGGGCGGTTTCGCGGCGCTGGTGGAGGATAACGCCGATGTCGCTCAGGGCCCGTGCCTCGCCGATGCGGTTGTCAATAGCGCGGTAAATCTCCAGCGCCTTCCGGTGGCATTCCAGGGCAGCTTCGAGGTTGCCTAGCGAGTAATAAACAGTGCCGAGGCCGGACAGTGAGCGCGCTTCGCCAAGGGGATAGTTCTGGCGGGCGAAGATCTCGTGGCTCTTGCGGTGGAACTCGAGGGCCTTCTGGTGGTCGCGGATCGTCTCGTAGATGCCGCCGGCGATGGTGTACGCCCAGGCCATCGACCAGACGTCGCCGAGCTCCTCAACGATACGGAGGCCCTGGAAACACTCCTGGAGAGCCTGGTCGTAGCTGCCCAGCGTCCAGTGCACGAGCGCCAGCACAGAGAGGGCATTGGCCTGATTGGCGCGGTCTTCAGCTTCTTCGGCGAGGCGCAGCGTGACGAGGGCCTCGGCGAGAGCGGATTTGTAACTCGACAACATGTAGTGAGCGAAGGCGGCGTTGCGAAAGGCGCCGATGAGGCCCCGCTGGTAGGAGTGGGCGTGGGAGAGTTCCATGGCCTCATCGGAGATCTCAAGCACATGGTTCCAGTCGTCGCGCTCCCGACTATGCCAGCCGAGCTCGTTGAGCAAGTCGATGCGCTGCCGGGCGAATTCGGCATCGCGGGGCAGCGCCGCCAGATGTTGCTCGATTTTGGTGATGGTGTCGGACATCGCCCCGGCCTTTCCCCACATTGTCGCTTATTGGCGGCGGGAAGGCCGAAGCTGGGGGCTACGTGCCGTCCCACCAAGCATCCAACAGCGCCAGCAGGCGCTTGAAGCGAGCCGGGTCCTCGGCAGCCCGATTGACGTTTTCGGTGGGATCCAGGATGACGTTGTACAGCTCGGGCGAGCCCCGGTCCGGCGTGGGCACGATGAGCTTCCAGTCTCCCTCCCGCACCCAGCGGTACATGAGGTTGGCCGACGGCTTGTCCACGTCGATGGCCGTATGGAGGAAGACTTCGCCGAAGATGGCATCGCGGTCGAGCTTTGGTTTGGCGCCCGTGGCGACCTCCAGCAGGTTGAGCCCGCTCATGTTGGGGGTGGGTTTGAGGCCGGAGGCCGACAGGACGGTAGGCGCGATGTCCAGACTGGAGACGAGGTCGTAGTAGCGGCCCGGGCGAATGCGGCCGGGCCAGCGCAACAGCACCGGCGTGCGCAGCCCGCCGTCGTAAGGGGAGGCTTTGGACTTCGGGGCGAAGCGAACCATCCGTTGCACGCTGGGGTGCGGGGCGGGCTCGAGAGCCTGGATCCAGCCGTTATCGATCAGGAAGATGACCAGGGTATTGTCGCGGAGGCCGGCACTGTCGAGGTAGGCGAGCAGTTCGCCGCAGGTCTCGTCGAACCACTCGACCATGGCGAAGTAGGCGGCGAGGCGCTCGTGGCGGCCCTCGCGCGTGTACTTGCTGAGCAGCCGGGGCGGGGGATTGTGCGGCTCGTGGGGCATCATCGGAGCGTACCAGATGAAAAAGGGCCGGTCGCGGTTCTCAGTGATGAAGTCGTAGATGGGCTGCATGGTCTTGCGGCCGATGTCCAGGCCGGGGCCGCCGTGGCGCCCCTCGGTCGTCATGCCCGCAGTGAAGCCGGCGTTGGCGTAGTGTCCCTCCCAGAACTTGCCAGTCTGGAGGCTGACGTAACCTGCCTCGCTGAGCAGCCGGGGCAGGGTGGGGACGCTGCGGATGAAGCGCTCCATCACCTTGCGGTCGGTCCCGTCGGGGGGATCGTTGACGGTAATCTTGTGCTGGTGGCCGTAGAGGCCGGTCAGCAGGGTGGCGAGACTCGGACGGCACAGGGCGGTGGGGACGTAGCCGTTGGGGAAGACGGCGCTGGTTTCGGCCAGGCGGTCCAGGTGGGGCGTCCGGACGACGCCGTGGCCCATGAAGCCGAAATCGCGCCAGCCCTGGTCATCGGAAATGATTAAGACGACGTTGGGCCGCTCGGCGGCCACGGCTACAACCGCCAGCAGGACTCCAAGCAAGATCCTTCTCATGACTGCTCCTCGTGGGCGAATTCCGCAATCCAGTTTACTGCGGCGCCGGGCGAAGGGAATGGAAGGCCTGCGGGCCGGTTGCTACACTGGCACTTGCTCGGATTCGTAGTTGCCGGGATCACCTTGGGCTTGGCGGCGGGGGTGTCGCCGGGGCCGCTGCTGGCGCTGCTAGTTGCACAGACACTGCGGTACGGGGCGAGAGAAGGCATCAAGGTGGCGATCGCCCCCATGCTGACGGATGCGCCGATCGTGGCGGCGTCGGTGCTGTTGCTCTCGCAGGTGCTGGCGGCGCCGGCGGTGCTGGGTGGGATTTCGATTCTGGGGGCCCTGTATGCCGGCTGGCTCGGGATCGAATCCCTTCGGACCGCTCCGTTGCGGGCCGCTGCTCCCGGACGCGGCGCGAATTCGGTCGCGAAAGCGTTCACCGTGAACCTGCTGAACCCGCATGTGTATTTGTTTTGGGGGACGGTCGGGGCGCCGATGGTGCTGCGAGCCTGGGCGGACAGTATTGCGGCGGCAGCGGGCTTCGTGGCGTGCTTCTACTTGCTGCTGTGCGGGTCGAAGGTGATCCTGGCGGTGCTGCTCGGGCGCGCGCGGGGGCTCTTGGCGGGGCAGGGTTACGTGCGGACGGTGCAAGGGGCGGGAGTGGCCTTGCTCGTGTTCGCGGTGGTGCTAATGGTCGAAGGAGTGCGGCAGTTTTAGCGCTGCCCATGCGCGGCCAAGCGTGGGGCCGGTTGCAGGTGCCATTCGGAGACTTGGTCCGCTACGCCTCGCACGAGCCGGCTGCTCAAGAAGCGGCAAGCTAAAGCTTGCGCGGGCGATTTTCATGACTCCGGGCCAGGGGCCGCTCAATTCCTGCCCCAGTGCAGCGCCACGATGCCGCCGGACATGCGGAGGAAGCCGACATCGTGGAAGCCGGCGGCGCGCATTTCCGCGGCGAGCTCCTCGGCGGCGGGGAAGCGGCGCACCGAAGCCGGCAGATAGGCGTAGGCGTCCGGGGCGCCGGAGATCAGGCCGCCAGCCATTGGAATGATCTTGTTCGAGTAGAACTCGTAGAGCTTGCGGAAGACGGGGTTCGGAGGCCGGGAGAACTCGACGATCGCGGCGGCGCCGCCCGGTTTCAAGACCCTGAGCATTTCGCGGAGGCCCTGGCGGTAGTTGGCGAGGTTGCGGAAGCCGAAGGCGACGGTGACGAGGTCGAGAGAGTGATCGACAAAGGGCAACCGGAGCGCGTCGGCCTCGACGAGAGCTGTGGGGGCGCGGCGATGTTCGGCTTTCCGGCCGGCTTCCACCAGCATCGGCCGACAGAAGTCGCAGCCAATGACGGTCTGGCGGGCCGCGGCGGCCAGGGCCAAGGTCAGATCGCCGCTGCCGCAGCAGATATCGAGGATGCGGGCGCCGGGTAGCTGGAGGATGGGGCGAAGACGGCGGACGGTGCGGGCGCGCCAGTAGCGGTCGGCCTGAAACGAGAGCAGGTGGTTGAGGAGATCGTAGCGGCGGGCCACCCGAGCGAACATGTCTCGCACCCAGCGGGCGCTCTGCTGCTCGGTGCTTGTGCCGGGAGGAGCGGCTCCCGGGTTCATAGCCGCGCCAGCTCGCTGAGGGCGCGGTTGGCGGCCTCCAGGATCAGCGCCTCATCGAGACCGGAGACGATCTTTACCTCGCCGATGCGGACGGGGAGGACGAAGTGGACCGTCCCTTTGACCGTCTTTTTGTCGCTGCGCAGGCGACGGACGAGGCTCTCAGCCTGGATGCCCTCGAGTGAAGGGATGGGGCCGTACCGATCGATGGCGTCGAGGATCTGCCGGGCGTCTCCGGCGGGGAGGCAACCGTAGAGGACGCCCAGGTGGGTGGCGGCCCGCATTCCGAAGGCGACGGCTTCGCCGTGCAGCAGGCGGCCGTAGCAAGTCTCTGCCTCGAGGGCATGGCCAAGCGTGTGGCCGAAATTCAGGATGCGGCGCAGGTCGCTTTCCCGCTCGTCAGCGCTGACGACCTCGGCTTTGATCTCGACCGATTGGGCGACGAGGTCGGTTAGGAGTTCGGGCTTGCGCGCCAGCACCTGCCGGTGCTGTTCGGCCATGAGGCGAAAGAGGCGCTCGCTGCGGATGACGCCAGTCTTGAGGACTTCGTAGAGGCCGGCGCGGTACTCCCGCTCGGGCAGCGTCGCCAGCACGTCGGGGTCACAGAGCACGGCGAGGGGCTGGTGGAAGGCGCCGAGGAGGTTCTTGCCGGAGGCCAGGTTCACGCCGGTTTTGCCGCCGACGCCGGCGTCGACCTGGGCCAGCAAAGTTGTGGGGGCCTGGATCACTGGGATGCCGCGCATGAAACAGGCGGCGAGGAAGCCGCCGACGTCGTTGACGATGCCGCCTCCGAACGCCACGACGATGCTGGCGCGGTCGCCGCCCGCGGCGACCATTTCTTCGGCCAGCCGCTCCAGTTCCGAGAGGCGCTTGCGATCCTCGCCGCCGGCAAAGAACAGGAGGTGGTGAGGATGGCCCTTGAGGGCGGCATTGAGCCGGGCGCCGTGCAGTTGCCAGACGTCGGCGGTGGTGAGGACGAAGACCTTGCCGGCGGTTGGGGGCAGGTGGCGGGCGAGTTCGGCGAGGGCGCCCGGGGCGACGACGGCGGGGTAGTGACGCTGGGGGGTACGGACGACGAACGTGGGCATATAAGCCGTTGTACCATGGGGGGGTTACGGTTAAAGAAGAGCATCGGATTGAGACGGATTTTTTGGTGGTAGGCGCCGGCGTCGCGGGCATGCGGGCAGCCATTGAGTTGGCGGATGCAGGCCGCGTGCTAGTGGTGGCCAAAGACACGCTGGAGGAGTCCTCTTCGCAGTACGCGCAGGGGGGCATTGCGGCGGCGCTGAGCGATGAGGACCGGGTCGAGCTCCACGAACAGGACACGCTGGCGGCGGGCGACGGGCTGTGTAATCCGAGGGCGGTTCGGACGCTGGTCGAGGAGGGGCCTGGGGCCATCCAGGAGCTGATCGCGTGGGGGGCCGAGTTTGACCGGGAGGGCTCGAAGCTGGCGTTCACGCGGGAGGGAGCGCACAGCCGGCGGCGCGTGTTGCACGCGCACGGAGACTCCACGGGGCGAGAGATCTCCCGGGCGCTTTACTTCAAGGCGCAATCGCTGTCGAATCTCACCTTTCGGAGCTTTTCGGCCATTACGGACCTGCTGATCAGCCATGGCGAGGCAGCCGGAGCGCTGGCGTGCGATGAGAAGTCGCGGTGCTCGTTCGCCATCCACGCCCGGGCGGTGCTGCTGGCCACAGGAGGGCTGGGGAAGGTATTCGCGGATACGACCAACCCCGACGTGGCCACGGGCGACGGTGTGGCGACGGCGTATTTGGCCGGGGCCGAGATCAGCGACATCGAGTTTGTGCAGTTCCATCCGACGGCCTTACATGTGGAAGGCGCGCCGCGATTCCTGCTATCGGAGGCGCTGCGGGGCGAAGGGGCGATCCTGAGGAACAGCACCGGGGAGCGCTTTATGCCGCGCTACCACGAGATGGGGGAGCTGGCGCCGCGGGACGTCGTCTCGCGGGCGATCGTGAGCGAGATGCGGCGCGAGGGTTCCCAACATGTTTTCCTGGACCTGACGCACCTGGAAAACATGT